>Ga0116228_10001187_pt1 | contig 21332 bp, 17 predicted proteins | sample S1TSphfallax_2_FD_89694 | JGI IMG/M metagenome (GOLD analysis project Ga0116228, IMG submission 89694) | Host-associated microbial communities from peat moss isolated from Minnesota, USA - S1T2_Fc - Sphagnum fallax MG | ecosystem: Host-associated > Plants > Peat moss > Unclassified | place...
GGCCTCGTCCGCTGCCGGGACTTGAGCTTGTCGACGGCGTCCCCGCAGAATTGCGGACCCTGATCGTGCTGCCCGTGCTCTTGTCGAGTACGTCGGACATCGATGCGCACTTGCAGAGCCTCGAGGTGCATTATCTCGCCACGCAGGATGGCGACATCCGCTTCGCGCTGGTGAGCGATTGGCGCGACGCCGAGTCCGAAAGCACCGCTGACGATGCCGCACTGCTGGCTGCCGCGGTGGCCGGGATCGCCCGTTTGAATCACCACCATGGCAACATCCTCGGAGAAGACCGATTCCTGCTTTTGCATCGGCGACGGCAGTGGAATCCTCAGGAAGGGCGCTGGATGGGTTGGGAACGCAAGCGCGGCAAGTTGCATGAGCTCAACCGTTTATTGCAAGGCGCGACGGACACCAGTTTCGTTGCCGCCGACAGGACACCGCCCCGCGTGCCCGCCGGCGTCAAGTACGTCTTGAGCCTCGATGCCGACACTCGCCTGCCGCGAGGCGCCGCCCTGACGTTGATCGGCAAGATGGCGCACCCTTTGAATCGAGCGCTGATCGATCCGGCCAGCCGCCGGGTCACCGAGGGATACGGGATCCTTCAGCCACGTGTCTCACCCGCCCTCAAAGTAGGCCTGCAATCGTCGATATTCCAGTCAGTATTTTCCGGACCGAGCGGCATCGATCCTTATGCTTTCGCCGTGTCGGACGTCTATCAAGACTTGTTCGATCAAGGCTCTTATACGGGCAAAGGAATCTATGACGTCGCCATCTTCGAGGCGGCGCTCGACGGAAGGGCGGATGACAATCAGCTCCTGAGCCACGATTTGTTCGAGGGCGTGTTCGCCCGCTGCGGCCTGGCATCCGACGTCGAGGTCATCGAAGAGTACCCGTCCCGCTACGAGGTCGCGAGCGCGCGTCAACACCGATGGACACGCGGCGATTGGCAATTGCTGCCGTGGATACTCGGGCTTAGGGATGTTTTGCCGCTTCTCGGCCGCTGGAAGATGATCGACAATCTGCGTCGCACCCTGGTGCCGGGGTCGTGCATGGTTGCGCTGGCGCTCGCGTGGGCGGGCAAGGCATCCAATGCCTGGACCCTGTTCCTGCTCGCGACCATGTGCCTGCCCGTGCTCGTGCCTCTCGCGATCCGCCTGGGTAAACGCATCAAGTATTTCGGCAGCCGCAACTACGCCACCGCGGCCCGCCGCGACCTCGGTCAGACTTTCCTGCAGTTGTCATTGTGTCTGATTTTCTGGGCCGACCAGGCGTGGATGATGGGCGACGCCATCGTGCGAGCGCTGTACCGGATGTTCATCACGGGACGGCACCTGCTTGAATGGACCACCAGTGCGGAGCTCAACGCCGCCAGACGCTCGAGCATTGCCGGTGCCTACCGGCGAATGGGCGGCGCAGTGGCGTTATGCGTGGCGGCTCCGGTGCTGCTCTACGCGGTGACCCACCGCATGCCCTGGATCGCCACTCCGTTTCTGCTGGGTTGGGCTTGCGCGCCCGCCGTTGCGCGCCGCGTCAGTACACCAGCGCCCGTGGTCCGGGTGGCGCCGCTGACACCCGCGGATCGCGAGGCGCTGCGTCTGACGGCGCTCGAGACGTGGAGCTTCTTCGATTTTTTCGTCACCGCCGCGCATCACATGCTGCCGCCGGACAATTTTCAAGAGATGCCCCATGCGGTCATCGCCCACCGCACCTCGCCCACCAATATTGGCCTCTATCTCCTGTCGGTCGTGGCAGCGCGTCAATTCGGATGGATCGGCACCCTCGATGCGCTGGAAAGATTGCAGGCGACCTTCCAAACCCTCGGGCAGCTCGACAAATACCGCGGTCATCTCTACAACTGGTATGACACCCATGATCTGCGGCCGCTGGATCCGAAGTACATCTCGACGGTGGACAGCGGAAATCTTGCCGGTCATCTGCTGGCGGTGGGCAGCGCCTACGGCGGTGTCGCCACCCGGCCCTTGGACCGCGCCTCGGTGCTTCGCGCCATCGAAGACACCGTCCTCAAGTTGCAGCGCGTGGCTCGTACCCTGCCGGACGAACGCCGTGCTTATGGTCTGCCGCCGCGTGAGCTGGATGTCGCACTCAAGGATCTGCGGACCGCGCTTTGGGTTCGCGGGAACGAAGCAGCGACTCTCTCGGCGACCCTCGCCCCGCTCACCCAGCAGGTGACCCACATCGGCGACATGGCCCAGGCGATAACCCAGGAACGCGGCGAGGGCGCCGACGCTCCATTGCTGCGCTGGGCCCGGCTGCTCCGCGAGGTCGTGGCATCCCACACGCGTGATGCCACCGCCGAGCCTGGGAGTTGGCATGAATTCGAGATGCGTGCCGGAACGCTTGCCGAGCAGGCCCAAAGACTGGCGCTCGGCATGGAATTCGGATTCCTGCTCGAGCCGGAGCGCCAGCTGCTGTGCATCGGTTTTCGCGTCGCGGATCGCGCACAGGATCCGAGCTGCTACGACCTGCTGGCATCGGAAGCACGCCTCGCGAGCTTCTTCGCAATTGCCAAGGGGGATCTGCCGGTTCGTCATTGGTTCCGTTTGGGACGGACTCTGACGCCGGTGGACCATGCGTCGGCGCTCGTCTCATGGTCCGGTTCCATGTTCGAATACCTCATGCCGGTGCTCGTACTGCGCGAGCCGGACGGCAGCATCCTGGGTGACACCGGGCGCCTGGTCCTTCGGCGTCAGATAGCCTATGGTGCTGAGCGCAACCTACCGTGGGGTGTTTCCGAATCCGCCTTCAATGCGCGTGACCGGGAGCTCACCTACCAGTATTCAAGCTTCGGCGTGCCCGGCCTCGGGCTGCAGCACGGTTTGGGCGAAGAGGCCGTGGTCGCACCCTATGCCACCGCTCTTGCCGCGATGCTCGACCCGAAGACCGCATTGCGAAATTTCGACGTGCTGGAGCAGCTCGGCGCCCGCGGCGAGTTTGGCTGGTACGACGCGCTGGACTTCACGCCTTCGCGGTTGCCTGACGGCAAGGCCGTCGTGACGGTCCGAGCGTACATGGCGCATCACCAGGGCATGATTCTGGTATCGATCGCCAACGTGCTCGAGGACGGACTGAGCCGCAATCTGTTTCATGCGGTGCCCCTGGTCCAGGCGACCGAGCTGCTGCTGCAGGAGCGGACGCCGCTCAACGTCGAACTCTCGCCGGCGGGCTTCGACGATGTGAAATCTTCGATCGGCGCCGGGGAAGAACTGACCGCCGCCGTCCCGCGCCGCTTCACGTCGCCTCATCACGCTGCGCCGCGGACGCATCTGCTGTCGAACGGCAACTACTCGGTGATGATCACCGCGGCGGGCTCGGGATACAGCCGGTGGCGCGACACCGCCGTGTCTCGATGGCGCGAAGACTCCACCCTCGATGCGTATGGGTCCTATGTGTTCCTGCGCGACGTGGCCAACGGCCAGGTATGGTCCGCGGCCTATCAACCGATCGGCCAGGAACCGGACGCCTACGACGTCGCGTTCTTCGAGGATCATGCCGAAATCAACCGCCGTGACGGTCCGATGCTCACATCGACCGAGATCGTGGTTTCGCCGGAGGATGATGCCGAGGTGCGCCGCGTATCGGTGACCAATAATGGCAACCGGTTCCGCGAGATCGAGATGACGACCTACTCGGAACTGGTGCTGATCGGGCCTGAGACGGACGCCGCCCATCCGGCGTTCGCGAAGATGTTTGTCCAGACCGAGTTTGTCGCCGGCGCCGGCGTGCTCCTGGCGACCCGCCGGCAGCGCGAACCCAAGGAGCAGTCCATTTGGGCCGTTCATATCAGCGTGCTCGAGGGAGAAGCGGTGGGCGGATTGCAGTTCGAAACCGATCGCGCCCGGTTTCTCGGACGCGGCAATCAATTGCGCACGGCGGTCTCCATCGTCGATGCAAGACCCTTGTCGAACACCACGGGCACCGTGCTGGATCCGGTGTTCTCGCTCAGGCGCCGCGTCCGCATTGCTCCCGGAGGAACGGCCCGGGTCGCTTTTTGGACCATCCTCGCGGCAAGCCGCGCCGAGGCCCTGTCGCTCGCCGACAAGCACCGCGAAACGGCGGCGTTCGATCGCGCCAAGACCCTGGCTTGGACCCAAGGCCAGGTGCAGCTGCGCTACCTCGGCATCGACTTCGACGAAGCGCAGCAATTCCAGCGCATTGCCAACCGAGTCCTCTATGCCGACTCGTCGCTGCGCGCGGCGCACGATCTTCTGAAAAGGAACCTCTTGGGACCTTCCGCACTCTGGCCGTTCGGTGTGTCCGGTGATCTGCCCATCGTTCTCATCAGGATCGACGACGAAAGCGATCTTGGAATCGTGAAACAGCTGCTGCGCGCGCATGAATACTGGCGGTTCAAGCATTTGTCGGTCGATCTCATCATCTTGAACGACAGGCCGCCATCCTATGCCTCGGATTTGCAGATCGCGATCGACGCCGCGATTCGCACCTCGGCAAGCCGCGGCCGCGATGAGTATGGGGCGAGTCGCGGCAGCGTCTTCTCTTTCCGCGGCGACTTGATGCCCGTGGCGAGCAGCGATCTGCTGCAGGTTGCCGCCCGCGCGGTGTTCGTCGCACGGCGCGGCAGCTTGGGTGACCAACTGGCGCGGCTGCGGGAACCTGCGCCCAGCCCCAGAGTACGGCCGCAACCCGCGCCACCGTCCGCGCGGGCCGACTCGCCGCGCGCGGTTCCGACCTTGGAATACTTCAATGGTCTCGGCGGCTTCGGCGCCGGCGGGCGTGAATACGTCACGGTGCTCGAAGAGGGTTTGCGAACACCGGCACCTTGGATCAATGTGATCGCGAATCGCAATTTCGGTTGCCAGATATCCACCGACGGCGCCGGCACGGCGTGGTCATGCAATGCCCGCGAGAACCAGGTGTCACCCTGGTCGAACGACCCGGTCTGCGATCCTCCTTCGGAGGTGATTTATTTGCGCGATGGGGACACCGGCCACTTGTGGAGCGCCACGCCGCAGCCCGTCCGGCAACCCGCCGGCTCCTATGTGGTTCGTCACGGCTTCGGCCATAGCCGGTTCGAACACACCTCGCACGGCATTGCTCTGGAACTGCTGCAATTCGTCCCTCTCGAGGATCCGCTGAAAATCTCTCGCTTGAAGCTTATCAACCGTTCGGACGTGGTCCGGCACCTGGACGTGACACATTACGCCGACCTCGTGCTCGGCAACCAGCGCAGCCGAACAGCGGCGTTCATCGTCACCGACATCGAACCGCGCACCGGCGCGCTGCTGGCGCGGAACCCGTGGCGAACGGAATTTCAAACACACGTGGCATTCATGGATATGGGCGGCCGGCAGCAGGCGTGCACCGGCGATCGCGCCGAGTTCTTGGGCAGGCACGGTTCGTTGGCCGAACCCGCAGCACTGATGGGCCCCAAGCGCCTCTCGAACCGGGTGGGCGGTGGCCTCGACCCGTGCGTCGCCCTGCAGACGACGATCACATTGCAACCAGGGATGCACACCGAACTGGTTTTCTTACTGGGGGAAGCGGAATCACGCGAGGCCGCCATCGCCCTGGTGGAGCGCTATCGGCACAGCGACATCGATGCGGTGCTGCAGACCGTCACCGATTACTGGGATGGAACTCTCGGCAAGATCCAGGTGAAGACCCCGGATCGTTCCATGGACATTTTGCTGAATGGCTGGCTGTTGTACCAGACCTTGAGCTGCCGGATCTGGGCACGCACCGGCTTCTACCAGTCGAGCGGCGCCTATGGCTTCCGGGATCAGCTACAGGACGGGATGGCACTCTGCATTGCGCGGCCGACGCTGACTCGGGAACACATCCTGCGGGCCGCCACCCGCCAGTTTGCGGCGGGCGACGTCCAGCATTGGTGGCTTCCCACCTCCGGTCAAGGCGTGCAAACCCGGGTGTCGGATGATCGAGTATGGCTGCCGTTTGCGACGGCGCATTACCTGGAGGTGACGGCGGATTTGGCGATCTTGGATGAGATGCTGCCCTTCCTCGAAGGACCACCGCTGGCAGCCGACCAAGCCGAGAATTTTGGCGCCCCCGCCGCGACGACTGCGACCGCCTCGCTGTTCGATCATTGCGCTCTCGCGCTCGATTCCAGCCTCGCAATTGGATCTCACGGCTTGCCGCTGTTCGGTACCGGCGACTGGAACGATGGTATGAATCGTGTCGGCGCCGGTGGACGTGGCGAAAGCGTCTGGCTGGCCTGGTTTCTGCACACCACGCTGCTCAAATTCGCGCTCATCGCCGATGGTCGCGGCAATCCGGCAGCCGCGAGATGGCGAAAAAACGCCTTTGCCCTGCAGCAGGCCATCGAACGCGAAGCGTGGGACGGCGACTGGTACCGACGAGGCTATTTTGACGACGGAACGCCCTTGGGATCGGTGGCCAACGAGCAATGCCGGATCGACTCGATCGCGCAATCGTGGGCGGTGCTTTCAGGCGGGGGTGACCCGGCGCGAGCGGTGCGGGCCATGGCCGCCGTCGATGCTCAATTGGTGAGTCGAAGCGATGGTCTCGTCAAATTGTTCACGCCCCCCTTCGACCATGCCGCGCATGACCCCGGCTATATCCAAGCTTATCCGCCAGGCCTCCGGGAGAACGGCGGCCAATATACCCATGCCGCCATGTGGGCAACGTTGGCATTCGCGAAAGCAGGCGACGGCGACCGGGCGGCGGATCTTTTTTCCCTGCTCAATCCGATCAACCACGCCAGTACCCGATCGGGAATTCACCGCTACAAGGTCGAACCCTATGTGGTCTGCGCCGATGTGTACTCGGCCGAGGGGCATGTCGGGCGCGGCGGCTGGACGTGGTATACGGGTTCGGCCGCGTGGATGTACCGGGCTGCGATCGAGGGCATCTTGGGCTTTCACCTCCGCGGCACGAGCTTGACCATCGACCCCTGCATTCCGCGAGGCTGGTCTCAGTTCGAGATCACTTACCGACACGGCACTTCCCACTACCAGATCACGGTCGAGAACCCGAACGGGGTCTGCCGGGGGATCCTGCGCGCATCGGTCGATGACCATGGCCTCCTCGAGCCCGACTTCGAGGTCGGCTTGATCGATGACGGCAATTGCCACCGGGTGCGCATCACCCTGGGATGAAAAGGTCAACGACGAGTCTTGGCCCAGGCAACTCCCTTCACCAAGAGTAAGCGGGTCAGCGCGCCCGTGGGGATGAGTTTGAGTGCCCGACCCAAGAGCGCGGGGCGGGCGACCAAGAGACCGGCGACCACAGCTGCGGCGGTGGTAAGTCCCCGCCCACTCATCAATAACCGCATCGTGCGGCTTCGCGGGAAGGCATCGCCGCCGTCGGCGTTTTCTTCGCCGGCAAACGCAGCGGCGGTTCCCCGCTGGGGCGGCTCGAGCAGCCGGCGGATTTCCGCGCGCGACCTGGCCATCTTGTCGAGCGTATCGCGCCTCGCGGCATCCATCAAAGACACAGTGTCATTCCTCGTCAGGAGCCAGTATCCGCTCAAGTATGACGCGGTCCTCGCTCCATTCTTTGCGCACGGTCGCGAGCAGGGGCACCCGGTCTCGAATCACGGTGGAACGATACAAGCCGGCGAATAGCGCAATGACGAAAAAGCCGGCGACCATCCAGCATATCGCCGGCACCCGTCGTGGCGTGTCCCATGTCAGTGCGACGACCAGGAGACACAGGCAAAGCACCAAGAAAAATACGCTGAAACCAAGCACCGCGCCGGCAACGAGCCGGGCGGCCAAATGGTGCTGCGAATCTTCCAGATCTTGGACCACGAGTTCCGCGTAGCCCAAGAAATGTCGCAATAACGCCGGTGCCGCCTTGGGCAGGGACCACAGCAAACGCATTGTGGAGATCAGGAACGGCGGCTCGCGAAAATCCCAACCACTGCGCCGACGACCGCTGCGATCCCAACCGCCTGCCACGGACTATCATGCACGTAATCATCAGCGGTGGCGGCAACCCGCCGCGCTCGGCGCCGCAACGAATCGGCGCTACCGGCGAATGTTTCCTTGGCGGTGTCGATCGCACGCAGCACTTGACCGCGGACCTTCGCCACATCGGCATCCTTGAGGTCAGCGATACGCGCCACCAAGTCTTCCACGTCAGCGACCAAATTTTTCAGTTCTGCGGACGCAACGCTCTGCACCTTCGCCGCTCCCTTTCCGCCGTCATCGATTACCTTATCGGCCGAGGCGCGCACGCCGTCGACCGTCCCTACTGTTTCCATGTTTTTAATCCTCCTCGTCAATCACAGTACCGGCTGGAAATGACTGGACCAATCCGCCACACCGCAGCGCTTGATGTAGGACAGTACCCACATGGTACACGAGCGGCCGCCCCGCGTGGGCGGCCCGCCCCTGCTGCGGATCAATGCCTCGCGGAATACGCCTCGCAAATCTCATGTAGGACTTCCGGGAGGCGGCCGTAATCCCGCGCCTTGTCCAGAAAATGCGTGGCCCCGAGCGCAATGGCAGCGTTTTTGTATTCGGGCAGATCATAGTTCGTCAGCACGATGATCTGTGGCTTGAGCTGGGTCGTGGCCAATGCCCGCATCACACCGAAGCCGGTGCCCTGCTTCAGGTGGAGGTCCAAGATGATGACGTCCACCGAATCGCGCCTGACCGCGGCGAGCGCCCCCGCCTCGGTGTCGGCGGTGCCGATGAGTTCGACTTCGGGGATCTGGCGGATTGCCTCAGTCAGTCTTTCGGTCAGCACTTTGGAGTCTTCGACCAACAAGACTCGCAGGCCCTGTGCCATTACCATGGCACCCACGAGTGCGTTCGTATGCATGAGCATCTAACCAAAAAAGCTTGCTGGCAGCGGCCGCAACCGCAGATGCAGGAAGCGTTGAGTGGGGAGTGTTTCACTGTTCATCGATCGCTTACTGGATCAGTCCATTACGCAGCGCATAGGATGTAATGTCGGCGTTGGCACTGAAGCTCATCTTCTCGAGGATCCGGCTCCGATAAGTGCTCACCGTCTTGACGCTCAGGCTGAGTTCATTCGCAATATCCGACACGCCACGCCCCGCGGCCAGCTTGCAAAATATCTGAAACTCCCGGGTCGACAATCGGGCGTGCAGCGGCTTGTCCGGGTCGCCGTCGAGATCGGCCACCAAGATTTCAGCGAGTGCAGCGCTGACATAGCGCCGGCCCGACAATACCGTACGGACCGCCTTCATGAGTTCCTCGGGCGCGCTATCCTTTGACAAATAACCGCTCGCTCCGGCCCGCAACACGTTGACGGCGTATTGCTGTTCCGGCAACCCGCTCATCACCAAGACCCGAACGTTCGGGTGACCCGTCTGGATATGCCGCAAAATGTCGAGACCGCTCCGGTCCGGCATGTGGATATCCAGCAACACCAGGTCCCATTCCTCCTTGCGCAAAAGATCGAGGGTCTCATTGCCGCTGGCGGCCTCGCCGACGGCGTTGATGCTCATATCAGCTTCCAGGAATTGCTTGAACCCTGCCCGAACAACCGCGTGATCGTCGGCAATCAATACTCGTGACACTTAATCTCTCCCGTGACCAGCTCTCAGCTACTAGCGCACTCTTGGCTCTGCGAATATCCATTCAGTTTGTTATAAAGCGTCTTCAGGCTGCAACCCAAGGCATCGGCCGCACGCCGCTTGTTGCCCTTGAAGTAATCGAGCGTCGCCTCGATCAAGGACCGTTCCATATCATAGATCTTGGATCCCACGCGAATCTCCAAGCGTTCGCGGCCTGCGGCAGGTTCGCCACCGCTGCGCTGCGAATCCCGGATCAGCGGCGCGACTTCCAAAGTGGCATCCGCGAGTATGAAGGCGCGCTCGATACAGTTCTTCAGCTCGCGCACATTCCCCGGCCAGGAATGCTGCTTGAGCGTCATGCGGGCGAGGGCTGAGAGGCGTTTTTGCGTCCGGCTCTGCGCATTGAGCTCGGCGAGGAAATGTTCGGCCAGCAATTCAACGTCCGAAGACCGGCTTCTCAGGGGCGGCAGATCGATGGGAAATACGGCGAGTCGGTACAGCAAATCCTCCCGAAGTTGACCGTCCCGGACCGCCTGCAAGGGGCAGCGGTTGGTCGAGGCGATCACACGAACATCGGACAGAAATTCCACGCTGGCGCCGACCCGGTAGAACTTCCGGGTCTCGAGCACCCGCAGCAGGCGCGTCTGCATATCGAGCGGCATTTCGGTCACTTCGTCGAGCAGCAAAGTTCCGCCTTGTGCCCGCTCGAAGACCCCCGCATGGCTCCGCATGGCGCCGGTGAAGCTGCCTTTTTCGTAGCCGAACAGCTCCGCCTCGATCAAACCGGCGGGGATGGCGCCGCAATTGATGGCGATGAAGGGACCGCCGCGGCGACCGCTGGAGTCATGAATGGACTTCGCCGCGAGCTCCTTGCCGGAACCACTCTCGCCGGTGAGCAGCACACTCGCCTCAGTGGGCGCCACCCGCTCGATGAGCCTGAAAACTTCCAGCATGGCCTCGGACTCGCCGAGCAGCGGGCTGGGTGCTACCAAGGGTGCGCTCGCATCCGAAACACTGCTTCTCGCCATATTCATCACTCGCTCCTCCTGACGCACCCCGTGTAATGATTACACTGAACGCGGGTACAATTTTTAACCTGCGCCGCCGGCGGTGACCAGAGGGCAGGGCTGAACCTCGGCTCAGATTTTGCGTTGTTTGCCGTCAGTGTTTGTCCGACAGCTACTGTGGCGGGTCCCCACGGCCCGCTTCGCCGCCGCAGCTCCAGCACTCGGTGAACTGTGGCTCCAACTGTTCGCCGCATCCCGGGCAAATCCATGGATTGCCGGTGGGAGCCATAGCGGCACGGGCCAGCACGCTCAAGGCGTAGCGTTCGTCCGCGTCATTGACATAAAGTTGGGGCCAGGTTTCCATCATGGGCAGATCGCCCATCGCGCCGGCCAGATATTGATTGCGCAGTTCGCAGTGGATGCCGGCCGTGATGAGCACGTTGCGGGCATGCGCCACCTGTAACAATGTCGACGCTCGATAAACTCGCTTCAGAAACGCAGCTCACTCAAGAATTTGCCGACATCGGCGCCGCTCTCCAACGCTTCGACCAGGGCCGAGCCCACGACCACACCATCCACGTGTGCGGCGAACCGAGCCACCTGCTCTTTCGATCGAATGCCGAACCCGGCGCACACCGGGATGGTCGCACAACGTTTGACCCGATCCATGTACTCCAGCACTTCGTCGGGCACGCTCAACGACTTGCCGGTGGTTCCCGTCATCGTCACCGCATAGACGAACCCCTGGGCAGCCTTGCACAGCATTCCCAAACGATCCGGCGGCGTCACGGGTGTGACCATCTGCACCATCGCGAGCCCATGAGGCTCGAGCGCGGATTTGAAATCATCGCTCTCCTCGAACGGCAGGTCCGGCACGATGAATCCGGCCACACCGGCGGCAGCCGCATCGCGCGCCAGGGTGCCAAAACCATACTGCAGCAACGGGTTCAGGTAGCTCATCAAAAGCGTAGGGGAGGACCGCGGCTGCGGCATGGCGGCGAGTTGCTCGATGATCCACGGCAATGTGACACCATCGCCAAGCGCTTGGAAACTGGCCCGCTGGATGGTGGTGCCGTCGGCCATGGGATCGCTGAAGGGAACGCCGATCTCCACCACGTCACAGGCACTCCCCACTGCGGCGACATCCTCTTGGAAGCGTGCGCGGCTGGGATACCCGGCGGTGAGAAACCCGATCAATGCGGGTCGACCCGCTGCTCGTGCGGCGTAGATTGCCGCGGAAATGGTTTCGCCCCGTGTCATGCGGGGTGCCTGCCCTTCAGTACGGTTCGCTGCAATATCGGCATATCCTTGTCGCCGCGACCCGAGCAGCCGATCAAGATTCGCGCGCCGGGATGGGAGAGCGCGTAGCGGCGCGCTCCGAACACCGCGTGAGCGGTCTCGATCGCAGGCAGTATTCCCTCATACTGCGCGCACTCGGTCAGCGCCTCGAATGCCTCCTCATCAGTGGCGGACTCATAGCCCACCCGGCCGCTCTTGAAGAGATAGGCATGCTCGGGACCGACACCCGAATAATCGAGGCCGGCGGAGACGGAATGAGTCTCCCGCACCTGGCCGAAGGCATCCTGCAGAATGAGCGTGTAGCTGCCTTGGAGCACACCCGGAGTGCCGAAGGTCAGCGAGGCCGCGTTGTCGCCGAGACCCGCGCCACGGCCGCCCGCCTCGATCCCGAGGAGTCGCACGCCCTCGTCGCCCAAAAACGGATGAAACAGACCAATCGCATTCGATCCACCGCCGACGCAGGCAATCGCCACGTCCGGCAGCGCACCGGCGAGTTCCAGCATTTGCGCGCGCGCTTCCCGGCCGATTACCGCTTGCAGCTCCCGCACCAGGTACGGATAGGGATGCGGACCGACCGCGGAACCCAGCGAGTAGTAAGTGCCGTCCGGATCGGACACCCAGTCCCGCAGCGCCTCATCGATCGCCGCACGCAGCGTCTGGTCGCCGCTGGTGACCGGCACCACCTTCGCTCCCATGAGTTGCATTCGTCCGACATTCGGCGACTGACGCTCCACGTCCACCGCACCCATGTACACCGTACAGGGCATCCCTAAGCGCGCGGCGGCGGCGGCGCTGGCAACACCATGCTGACCGGCGCCGGTTTCAGCGATGATGCGCTTCGCCCCAAGCCGCCTGGCGAGCAGCGTCTGCCCCACGGCGTTGTTGATCTTATGTGCGCCGGTGTGCGCCAAATCCTCCCGTTTCAGCCAGACTTCGGCGCCCCAACGCTTGCTCAAGGTTGCCGCGAACGACAGCGCGGTCGGCCTACCCACCCAGGTTTTGAGCTCGTGCAAGAACTCCGCTTGGAACGCCGCGCTGGACAGGTAGCGGTCAACACCGGCCTGCAGCCGGTCCAGCGCCGGTACCAAGGTTTCAGGGACATAGCGGCCGCCGAAGGCGCCGTAGCGTCCTTTCGCGTCGGGGTACGCACCCGCGGATGCGGCGTCCGCGCGCAGCTGTGAGTTCATGAACCGTTCTCCGATTGAGTCGCGGCCGCACGGGCGGCGCGCACGAATTCGACGATCTTCTCAGGGTCCTTGACCCCGGGGACCTCCTCGACGCCGCTGCTCACGTCCACACCGAACGGCCGCACCGCACGGATGGCCTCGGCAACGTTCTGAGCCGACAACCCGCCGGCAAGAATGAGCTCGGTCTGCTCCGCAAGCTCGGCTGCCCGACCCCAATCCGCCAATTCACCAATGCCGCTCGACGGCCCCTCGAAGAGCATCCGGGCCGGCAGGGGATTCGGTGTCTTGCGGCCGAAGCGAACCACCGGCAGGACCTTGATATGCGCAGGAATCTTCAGTTCGCGAAGGTCTTCAACATCGGTCTGGAAATAGTCCGGCTTCAAGATCCGGCAAATCTCGTCCACCTTCATCTGCAGCGGGTGCTGAGCCACGGCAATGCGCAAGATGCCGGGGGGAGCAAGCGCCGCCAGCTGCGCCGCCTGGCCCGGCGTCACCTGGCGAGGACTCGGTGCAAAAACGAAGCCGATGGCATCCACCCGGGCCTCGGCAGCCGCCGCGATGGCATCGGCACTGGTCATACCGCAGATCTTGATCCACATGGCGCCGAGTGTAGCCATTTAAGCAGGGGTCGTGCGCGCAGAGGCGAGGATTTCAGCGAGCAGCACAGCCGGATCGTCGCAGCTCATCAGCGCGGTGCCGATCAGCGCCAGCCGATAGCCCAGTTCCCGCATCGCCCGCGCATCGACCCCGCTCGCGACCCCGCTCTCGGCAACGCAGGGCAGATGCCGTGGCAGCAGCGGGGCCAGGTCGGTGAAACGGCGTTGCACCACGGTCAAGGTCTGCAGGTCACGGCTGTTGATGCCAACCAGAATCGGCGCAGGCTGAGGCCGGCGGACGCTCAGCAACTCCTGCGCCACCTCGAGGTCCGCGGCATCGAAGGCTTCCAGCAAGACGAACAGACCTTGCACCGCGGCCTGATCCAGCAAATCGGCGAGCTGCGTACGGCCGAGCATGCGCAGGATGACCAGCACCCCACCCGCGCCCGCGGCACGTGCTTCGAGCACTTGATAGGGATCGACCAAAAAATCTTTGCGCATGGCGGGGACGCCGAAGGCTCCAAGCACCACCGCCGCCTCGCGCAAATGCGCAAGCGATCCGTCGAAACGCGAGGGCTCGGTCAGCACTGAAACGGCGACGGCACCGCCCCTGGCATAGGCGGCGACCCGCGCCCTGAAGTCATCGGTGTGCTCGCCCAACTGCCCGGCCGCCGGCGAGCGCAGCTTCAACTCGGCGATGACGTCGAAGCCTCCGGAAGAGAGCCGCAGCGGGGGTGCCGGCGCAGTGGCCGCCGCCCGGCGTTCGAGGTCGGCAAACGACTCCAGGCGCTGCGCTTCGACCACGCGTTCGGCGCTCGATCGTGCCATCTCATCCAAGAAGGGGCTCATGGTGCTACAACGCCGGCCGCTGTCCCCAAGGCGACCGCCGCCGCAAAATGTTCCAAGTCGCCGAGCCAGCGCAGCGCAGCGCCGCCATCGAGGACCCGGGCGGCTCGTGCGATTCCATCGGCGACCGAATCGGCACGGCCTGCAATGTGAAGCGCCAGGCCTGCCTGCAAGAGGAGTGCAGAACGATGCGGGCCCCGATCGCGCCCGGCAAAAACGTCCCGGAGCGCCGCGACATTGACGGCGGCATCGCCGCCCTTGAGGTCACTTGCCGTGCAGCGCTCCAAGCCCAGGTCGCGGGGATCGATGTCATGGCGGCGTACGACCCCCGGGGTCACGTCAAAGGCGATGAATGGTCCCACTGGAGTTGCCTCATCCCAGCCGCCGGCACCATGCACCACCCAGGCATGGCCGAGATTGGTTCCCGCAAGCGAGCCCGCGATCAGTTCGGCTGCCGCGGCATCGAAGGCGCCGATCAGATGATAGCGCGGAGCGCCCGGGTTCGTGAGCGGACCCAAGAGATTGAATACGGTGCGCACACCGAGTGCGGCCCGCACCGGCGCAACCGATTTCATCGCCGGGTGGAAATAGGGCGCAAATAAAAAAGTGAAGCCGGTGGCGTTGAAGCATTCTGCCGCCTGTGTCTCATCCAGCGGCAGCTTGAAGCCCAGCTGCTCGATCAAATCAGCACTGCCGCTGCGACTGGAAATCGAGCGATTGCCGTGCTTCATCACCGGCAGCCCGCACGCCGCCGTCAATAGCGCCGCGCCGGTGGACAAATTGAAGCTGTGAGATCCATCCCCGCCGGTGCCGACGATGTCGATTGCGTCGGACCCTGGAGGCAGCGCGGGCTTGCGGGCGAGCTCGCGCATCGCTCCCGCGAAACCGCGCACCTCGGCCGCCGTTACGCCCTTGGCACGCAATGCCGCGAGCAAGGCACCGGCCAACGCCTGCGAACAATCGGGCAGGACGAGCTGGCCGAGCAGCGCCGCGGCCTCCGCTTCGGACAGATCGCGTCCCTGCAGCAATTCCTCCAGCATGCGGTGCGCGGGGTTCATGCCAAAAAATTGCCCATCAGGATCGGCCCCTCCGGCGTGAGCACGCTCTCGGGGTGAAACTGCACCCCCTCGATGGGCAGTGATTTGTGCCGCACACCCATGATTTCGCCTTCCTGGGTTCGGGCCGTGACTTCGAGCACATCGGGCAGCGATTCGGGTTCGGCGATCAGGGAATGATAGCGACCGGCTTCGAAATGCTGGGGCAATCCACGAAAAACCCCCTGCCCATCGTGCACGATCGGCGAGGTCTTGCCATGCATCAATCGCCCCGCGCGCACCACCTTGCCACCGAACGCCTCGACCAAGGACTGATGCCCGAGGCAGACTCCAAAGATCGGCAGGCGGCCGGCGAAGGCCTGGATCATGGAGAGCGACACGCCGGCATTTCGCGGGGTGCCCGGTCCCGGCGAGATCACCAGATGCGAGTGATCGAGAGCCAGGGCCTCCTCGACCGTGATGCAATCGTTGCGTCGCACATCGACCTCGGCGCCCAGAATCAGGAACGCCTGAACCAGGTTGTAGGTGAAGGAATCGTAATTGTCGATCAGCAATATCTTGTGCCGCATGGCGGGGGCCTAGAGTCCTTCGGCGGCGATGGTGAGTGCCCGGCGCAACACCGCACTCTTCGCCATGACCTCATCGTATTCGGAGGCGGGTGAGCTGTCCGCCACGATGCCGCCGCCCGCTTGATAGCTGTAGTCATCGCCGCGAAAAACCAGGGTGCGAATGGTGATCGCCTGATCCATGTCGCCACGGCGGCCGAAGTAGCCGACGGTGCCGCCGTACAACCGACGACCCACGGGCTCCAATTCGTCGATGATCTCCATGGCGCGCACCTTCGGTGCGCCCACCAAAGTGCCTGCAGGAAACGTCGCGGCGAAAAGATCGAAAGCGTCGCAACCGGGCGCCAGCGTGCCGCTCACGCCGCTCACCAGATGCATGATGTGACTGTAGCGTTCAATCACGCGGTAAGGCCCGACTTTGACGGTTCCGGCGGCGGCCACCTTTCCCAAATCGTTGCGCGCCAGATCGACGAGCATCACATGCTCCGCATTCTCCTTCGGATCGCGAAGCAACTGGGCCTCCAAATCGGCGTCGGAGAGCGGGTCCGCACCGCGCGGGCGCGACCCTGCGATGGGCCGCAACTGTGCATGACCGTCATGTGCCTTGACCAATGCCTCGGGCGACGAACCGACGACAGTGATGTCCCCCAGTTCGCAGAAATACATGTACGGCGATGGATTGAGCAAGCGCAGCGCGCGGTACACCTCGAATGGCGCGAGGCTGTGGCGGCCCTCGAAACGCGAGGCCAGAACCAACTGGTACACATCACCGGAAGCAATGTACGCCTGCGCCCGGCGGACGCCCGCGGCATGCGCCGCCGCGGGCAGCGAGGGCACGCCGGCCGAAAAACCACGGGATGCCAGCAAGCCCGCCGGGCGGGTGCGGGGAACCGCACCGCGCAGCGCCTGAATGACTTCGCGCCGCAGACTCTGGCGCTCCTCCTCTGTGCCATCGTGGCACAACGCAACCCCCCGCGTGAGGTGATCGAACACGAGCAAGGACTGAGGCGCCACGTAGTGCGCATGCGGCGTATCGGTGTCGTCGAGGCTGCGCCCCGGAACACGCTCGAAGTAACGGACGGCATCGTAGGCGGTAAAGCCGACCAAGCCGCCGATCAGGGGCACGCCGGGTATGTCGGGCAAGGGCTGCGGCGCAAGTTCAAGCGCGGCGCGCAGGGCATGGAGCAGTTGCTCCCGCGTGCGCGGCCGTGGCGACACCACGCCGCCGACCTCGAGCCCGGCCGAATCCAAGCGCACTTCCAGGCACTTCCCGAAGCCAATGAATGAATAGCGAGCCAGCCGTTCACCGCCCTCCACGCTCTCCAGCAAAAAGCGCGGCTTGAACGGGGCCAGTTTGAGATAGGCCGAGACCGGCGTGTCCAGATCGGCTGCGATGTCGAACGGTGGTTTCATGAATTCTCGAACAAAACGAGCAGGCAACAAAAAACCCATCACCGAGGTTGCGGAGATGGGTTCTGGGATCGAAAAAATTGACGTTACTTAAGCGGCCAGCGCCCATTCTCTAGGATGAGGCACGCCACCACCACCGACGGATTGAGAGCTGGTTTACAGAGGTTTCCATGGGCCAAGAGTATCGCCGCGGCGGGCATGAAGCGTCAAGTGTCCGCATGGGCACTCTCGGCAAGGCGTCTCTTGAAATCGCGTGACAGCTCGGCAAATCGCGGCGTCAGGCCGACATCTTCATACACGGGATCGCCATGATCATCGCTGGAGATCACCTTGGGGCCGGGCTCATAGGGCATCGCCGCAGCCACTTCGTCGAGCGCCGCATGCAACAGATCCGTGATGAGTTCCTCCACTCCGCGACCGGGAAACAGGGCACCCAGGGCATGCAGGCGGGCTGCGTCGTCCAGGTTCAATCGGACCGAATAGCTGCTCGCAGTTTTCGGCGGCAGGGCATCTTTTTTCCAACGCTCGAGCAGGGCCTTGAATTTCACGACTACTCCGCCATACCAGTGCCAGATTCATTATACGCCGCAGAGCGCCGGTCAGAAGGGGATGCGAATCAAACTTCCACGCGGTCTTCTCGACGTCTTCGATTACGGGCGTCGCGCATTGATGCTCGTCTGGACGACCAATAAGGGTCTGTGCGTGGCGCTTGCCGTCCTCACGGTGATCGCCGGGGTGTTGCCGGCAGGTATCGCCTATGTGGGATCGCTGATTGTCGATGCGGTGATTCATGCGGCGACTCTGCATCGTGGCACCGGCGCCACCCAGCTGACGAATGTGGTGAAGTTCGTCGCCGTCGAGGCGCTGCTCGTGGCCGCGACTTCGATGGGGCAACGCGGGATCTCGCTCACGCAGTCCCTGCTGCGAGCGCAATTGGGTCAACGCGTGAATGTGATGATTCTCGAGAAAGCGCTCACGTTGCATCTGGCGCAATTCGAGGACTCGGAGTTCTATGACAAACTCACCCGCGCCCGGCGCGAGGCATCGAGCCGACCCTTGAGCCTGGTGATGCGGACTTTCGGACTGCTGCAAAACGGGGTCTCGCTGATCTCGTTCGGCGGACTGTTGGTGCGCTTCTCGCCCTGGGCCGTGGTCTTGCTGGTGGTCGCGGGTCTGCCCGCCTTTTTCGCCGAGGCGAAATTCTCCGGCGACGCGTTCCGTCTATCCCGCTGGCGCGCACCCGAGTCCCGGATGCAGATCTACCTCGAGTCGGTGCTGGCCCGGGAGGACAGCGCCAAGGAGGTCAAGCTCTTTCAGCTGGGGGCCAAGTTGCTCGACCGCTATCGCGAGATCTACACGCGACTCTATCGCGAAGATCGCGACCTCACGATCCGGCGCGACGGCTGGGGATTCGGCCTGGGATTGATCGGCACCGCCACCCTGTATGCCGGCTACGCGTGGATCGCGGCCGAGGCCGTGCTGGGCGCCATGACGGTGGGCCAGATGACGATGTACATGATGCTGTTCCGGCAGGGACAGGCCGCGGTGAGCGCCGCCCTTTCCGCCATGAGCGGACTGTATGAAGATAATCTCTATATCTCGAATCTGTTCGAATACCTGGGGCAGCCCGTCGCGGCCGCCACCGGCACCGCAGTCGAGGGCCTGCGGCCTGGCGACGGCATCCGTTTCGAGGGCGTTGACTTCGCCTATCCCGGTGCGTCGACCGCGGCACTGTCGGGTATCGACTTGCACGTGAAGCCCGGCGAGAGTCTTGCGCTCGTCGGTCAGAATGGTTCGGGTAAAACCACGCTCATCAAGCTTCTCACCCGCCTGTACCAACCCACTTCCGGCCGGATCCTGCTCGACGGCACCGATTTGGGCAACTGGGACGAAACGGTGTTGCGGCAACGGATCGGCGTGATCTTCCAGGATTTCGCGCGCTATCAGATGCAGGTGGGGGAGAACATCGGTGCCGGCGACGTACGCGCCTTCGAGGATGAAAGCCGCTGGCGCAGTGCGGCCGAACAAGGTCTCGCCGCGGAGTTCATCGACGACCTGCCCTCCGGGTATCACACCCAGCTCGGCAAATGGTTCAAGGACGGGCGTGAATTGTCGGGCGGTCAATGGCAGAAAATCGCGCTGGCGCGAGCCTTCATGCGCGATGCGGCAGACATCCTCGTCCTGGACGAGCCCACCGCGGCGATCGATGCCGGCGCCGAGGCCGAGGTGTTCGAACATTTCAGGGAATTGACCCGCAATCGAATCGCCATCGTGATCTCCCATCGCTTCTCCACAGTCCGGATGACCGACCAAATTCTGGTGCTCGAGGAAGGCCGCATCGTCGAACGCGGCAGCCATGAAACGTTGATGAAGGTCGATGGACGCTATGCGAATCTTTTCACCTTGCAGGCACGCGGGTATCGTTAGGCCCTATGCCTTCATTCGACGTCGTCTCTGAGATCGATACGCACGAACTGACCAACGCGGTCGATCAAGCCGTCCGCGAACTCACGCAGCGCTTCGATTTCAAGGGCACCAAAGCCACGTTCGATCTGGATGACACCACCGTTACGATGAGCGCACCGGCCGATTTTCAATTGAAACAGATGCTCGACATCTTGAAGCTGCGGATTGCCAAACGCGGTATCGATGTCGGGTGCCTCAAGGTCGAAGATCCGGTCGTGAATCTCGCAACGGCAAAGCAGGCGGTGATATTGCGCCATGGCATCGATGCAGAGACGGGCCGGAAGGTGAGCCGCCTGCTGAAGGACTCGAAAATCAAGGTGCAGGCGCAAATCGCCGGCGACAAGGTGCGGGTCACCGGAAAGAAGCGTGACGATCTGCAGGAGGCCATCGCCTTGCTGCGCAAGGCGGAATTCGACGTACCGCTGCAATTCAATAATTTTCGGGATTAGGCGCGTGGCCGGCCATTTCCGATGGCCGCGTCCTCGAGGCTCCCGGACAGTCGCTGTGTCGGCCGTTCTAAGGCATCGCTTGCGCCTCACGGAGCAGGGTCTGCGTCTCCGCGCAAGGGTTCAAGCGCGATGCAAGCTCGGCCTCGGCCACCGCCCGCCTCCGCTCACCGAGAGCAAGGTAGGTCTTCGCCAGATTGAAATGCGCGAGATAGGACTGCGGCCGCAAGGCCACGGCACGCTGGTAATAGTCCGCTGCCCGATCGTACTGGCCGTCCGTCGCTGCCAGATAGCCCAATGCTTCTACAACGGGCGCATTGTCCGGCTGAGCGGTGGCAATCCGTTCGGCCATCACGCGCGCATCCTCCGATTTGCCCATTTTGATGTATCCCCAGACGACGTGATCCCAGCGCACAGCGGGCGCCGGAAACCTCGTTCCGAGGTACGATGAAAGCGCACCGAGCGCCGTCGCCAGCGCCGCGAACGCGACGAAACGGGCATACCACCGGCTGCGCAGGCTCTCTACGAGGCCGCCCACCCAGACGCCGGAGAACAGCGCCAGCTCCGGCGCCGCATGAAAGCGAAAACGATCCTCGGCCCAGAACAGCGCCATTGACAGCCACGCCAGCAGCACCGGAGCGGCGAGAATCACCCATCGGCGGTCACGCGTTGCAAGCCATGCCATACCGGCGAGCCCCATCGCGACCAACCAAGGCATCGGCGGCGGCAGTCGTGCGAGCACGGGCGAGAACAACCGCTCCTCGACGGGTGAACGATTGTTCGGAATCTCGCTCGAGCTCAAAAATGCCAGTGCCTTGACGGAAATTTCCCCAAGTACCGCAGCGGGGTGCCCGCGGATGAAATCGAACGCGATGTCGCGCCAGTAGCGATCCGTCTCGGCGGGATTCAGCGGGCGACCGGCCCGGCGCTCGGCTTCGGATACATA
>Ga0116228_10001188_pt1 | contig 21318 bp, 16 predicted proteins | sample S1TSphfallax_2_FD_89694 | JGI IMG/M metagenome (GOLD analysis project Ga0116228, IMG submission 89694) | Host-associated microbial communities from peat moss isolated from Minnesota, USA - S1T2_Fc - Sphagnum fallax MG | ecosystem: Host-associated > Plants > Peat moss > Unclassified | place...
AATAAAATCTTGCATGTGCAAAATTTCTGCATTAGTGACAAAAACGCACAAATTATCTATCATCATTAAAATAATTAATTTTAGAGGATGTTCTTTCTGTTTGGTGAAGTTATGAGAGAATTTGTATGAAATCCTCTGTTTTCATAACAACCTTGCTGCTCCTCTGCTGTAGCAGGCCTGAAGCTTAGCTTTTCGTGTGTGTACGTGTGGTTTTTTGTACTGTAAAGTGTCTGCAACTGATCCACTTGTTATATTCTTCCTTAAAATTACTTGTGTATTTTGTGAGAGAATCAACACATGTGTTTGTGACTTGGACGGAGGTGGAAGAGGAGGAGGAGACAAGGAAGGATGTTTTTGTGGAGGAGGAGGCCAGGGAGTTGTTGGTGTGGAGGAGTTTTTCGGTTTTTCCTTGTCCAACAATTTGCACTCTTTCTTTCTTCTGCCTCAACTTGAGGGAAAGCAAGCAGCTTCCGCACCAAGAGGAGGAGAGCTCAAGTTTCTTAGACACCAAGAGGAAGAGGAAACATCAACCTTGAGGGAAAGCTTCTTCGGCACCCAGACACAGAGAGAGAGAGAGAAGAGGATAGGTCTACTTGGGGAAAAGCTTCGTCGGTCGACAGCAAGGGGTGGAGGAGGAGAGTTCAACTTGAGGGAAAGCTTCCACACCAAGAAGAGGAGGAGGAGAAGTAGAGCTCAACTTGAGGGAAATCTTCCCCACCAAGAGAGAGGGGGAGAGCTCACCTTGAGGGAAAGCAGCTTCCCTTTTTTCGGGGTCCGCGGTTTGTAGAAAAGAACAGTATGTGTGTTTTGGGGGTTGTCAATGGCGCTCGCATTGAAGTTCGGGATTCTGTGGTTTGGTAATTACGTCGCCAGAGCTTTCATGATGCGAACTGGTTGAATGAATGAGCAGTATGTGAGTCAGACTCTACTGAAGAAGAACTCCCAACAAGAGTTTTTTGTTTTTGTGCTGTCGCAAATCCATCCCATAACATGGCTTTGGTGAAGAAGATGGAGAAAACGAGACTCAAGTTGTGTGGTATCTGATTTCTCTTTCGTCCTCCAGGCTACAAACCTCGGCAAGCTCTTGCAGGAACTTTGTCGAGTTTGGGAATTTCTGGTGGATTCGCACCTTTGGTGTAAAGGGAGCTCGAATCTTGAACCTTGCAACAACAAAGAAGGATCATGAAAGATGCGGAGTCCTGGCGAGGGGTTACGGATGAGGAGGCGGAAGCATCGTCTCTACAGCAAGCGCTCATGTACAACAACGTGCCTGATAACTACCACGCGAGCATTGCGGATCCCTCCTCGCCTTTCCTTCCGTGCTGGAACGACAAGTTCTGGTTACATGCGAGTCAGAGAGCCGAGGAAATCCATGCCATCTCCCCGCCGTCTCTTGTTGTCGACACGGGCACTTTCCAGCGGCAACAGGAGCCTAGTATGATCCATTTCACCCATCCCTCTTCTTCGGAGCTTCTTCATCACGTTGTGCGCGGAGCATCTGACGATGGCGGCTTGTGGAAGAGGCCGGATGGCAGCTCTCCAGTTGCTTCCCGAATGCACAAGAAGTTGGTGATGCAAGACTTGGAACAATACTCGAACCACAACATACCAGGATCGATGTCCAGGGTTTCCAATTCCTTGCAATTGGGATACAACAATCCTTTGCCTAAAGCAGCAGGCAAGGGAATAGCTGCTGCTGCTGCAGCATATGGAGCTTCCATCATGTGTGACAAGCTCTTGCTCCAAGCTTCATCTGCTGGAGCTGGAGCTCTCCAGGGCAGTAGCCAGTTTGTTGAACCCACTGGTGTGCTGGGAATACATGCAATTGATGACTCCGCACAGGATTGTGGCATCCACGGACTTTTGCATCTACAACAACATCCACCACAGCAGCAGATTCAGCTTCCAGTTGTTCCTGACATTGTGGGAGCAATTGAGATGCGAGGGTTGTTGAACACAGGGTTAGGGTTCAGTCCCCATGGCAACAAAGCTGCTGTGAGCAATGTGTGGGAGATGCAGCAACAGAACAGCATGAAGAGCTTTGAAACAGGGTTAGGGTTCAGTCCCAGTGGCAATGAAGCTGCTGTGACCAACATGTGCTGGGAGATGCAGCAGCAACAGATGAACATTGTGGCAGGGATGAAGAGCTTCAACCCAGGCCCCTATGTCAGTAGTGCTGCTGCTGTTGGTGAGGAGCAGGATGTTGCCTTAGCAGGGTGTAGTAGAGCATGGTTTGAAAACAAGAGCAATACTGCTGTGCCTGTGGGTTTTGATGTTACACATCAACTGGGTGGATCTACTACACAGCAGAATGTTGCTGGATTACAGCAGCAATCAGGTGTACTTGCATCATCAGGGATCAAGTGGCCTTCCAGGGTGTCTAGCATCCCTGCTGCCTTGCCTGCCGCTGCATTGCCAGTTTCTCCTGTGCTCAGTGGTCAGACAGGGCTGCGAGGGGGAATGGATGGGAAAACAAGCATTGTTATGCAGTCAGAAGAAGACTTACCTGCTTTGAAGGGTGCCCTGCTGCCAAGATGTCCTCCTGCTGCCTCTGGGAACACCATCTTCATTGATTCACACAAACAGCCAATCTCCTCGGTCAGATTCCTCTCTTGAATCAGTACTCTCTTCTTTATTGAAACCCTTCCTCTCTTGTCCAGTGACAAGCATGAAGAGAGACTAAGGAGTCATGTGACAAGCATGAAGAAAGACTAAGGAATATTTTTTTGGGGGATGTTGTGGGGTTTTATTTCAGCAAGGGGATGCTGCATTTCATGGAAGCTTTCAGAACGCAGGAAAGAAGCCAGCAGCTGGAGGTATGCCATGGTCAGGTCAGGGTGCTTGCAGCCGGTTCGAATACCTTAGCACAGTAGCACACAAGCAAGTTTCACAGAGCACAGCAAGTGGGAGCAGCAGGGCTCTTGGCCTTGCTCTTAACACTGATATGAAGCCTTTGGCACATCAAGGCAGTGCTAACAATGATCTGCAAACTATTGCTGCTCAGGTAGAGATCTTCTTCCTTGATGTAATGTAGTTTATTAAGCTCAGTTTACATTCTCATCAAGGCCTGCTTGAAAGCTGTCCTGTTGCTGAAATAAAACTGCATAAAGTTCTATTTCAGAATGCAGGAAAGAAGCCAGCAGCAGCTGGAGGTATGTCATGGTCAGGTGGTGGTCAGGATTCTTGCAGCCGGTTTGAGTACCTTAGCACAGCAGCACACAAGCAAGTTTCACGGAGCACAGCAAGTGGGAGCAGCAGCAGAGCTCTTGGACCTGCTCTGAACACCAATTTGAAACCTCGGGCACGTCAAGGCAGTGCCAATGATCCACAAAGCATTGCTGCTCGGGTAAAGATCTCCCTGAAACTTTTTATGAAGTTTATAAGCTCAATAGTAAAACTTCCAGACTCCTGATTCCACCTTCATATTAGCACAGTATGCCAGGTGCATGTTCCAGGAAGGATTTTCCTTTGTGTGGGAAGAGGGACTTAAACTCTTGCAAGTTTCAGCTTTGACATTTCCATATATGTGTTTCAGACCTTCATTATGATTGCTTTTTCTGTAAGAGTTTGAGGATTTGGATAGGATCATTATCCTAAGGATCTAAAGATTGTTTTTTTACTATTCACTTTCTTTCTTTGTAACAGGTGCGGAGGGAGCGGATAACTGAGCGACTCAAGTACCTTCAAAACTTGATTCCTAATGGGGATAAGGTTAGGCATTGTCTCTTGTCCATCACATCTGCCTGATGGAAGTTGAATGCTATAAAGCAATAATGAACTAGAACCTATTTATCTGGTTAGAGAATTGACAATATAAGAGTTTCACAAAAGTAGCTGCCATTGGCATTGAAGAACTTCTCAAAAGCCTGTTGAAAGTGTTCCAACCTTAAACTCAGTAGATTATTGTGAATGATAGAACACCCATCAGACAGATGCTCCGCCTGTTTTGCCAATTAAGCTGCTATTGTTCAGGAGGTGGTTAGGACCAATGTTGGTCTGGTATATAGGCCTGCGTCTGGTATCAACAATGGTATCACAGACCCTACTGGTCTGGTATGACCTGAGGCAATACCAGCCTTGTACCAGTATCAGCCTGGTAGGTACCTGAGGTAATACCAGCCTTGTTCCAATTTCAATACCAAGTATATACCTGCCTCATACCAGCCAAAAATCAGTCGGTCCCACTACCAGGACCAGGCTTGGTTCCAATACCAGGACCAGGCTGGTATGAAAATTCTAAAAAGTATGCAGTACTAGGACCAGGCTGGTACGTTCAAAAGTTGATAACCCTGGTTACGACACAAAAGCGCATCACTTTGGCTACCAAGCTGGTAGAGGATTATAATGTGTAAAATTGGGCCTGCATTTCTTACAGGTTGATATGGTGACAATGCTTGAGAAGGCAATCAACTATGTCCAGTGTCTTGAACTTCAGATTCGGGTAACACTCAAACTATGACTTGCAAATCAATCCACTCTCTCTCTTGCTTACATATACATCTCTAGTTCTGGAACTGACAATAATGGCCAACTGTAAAATCAATTGACCAGTGGTTTTTTGAAAGCTAAGAGAGTGACTCCAGTTTGCAAAAAACTGAGTGCAATACAAAGTTTGATGATTCTTTTGTCTCTGTACCTACAGATGCTCAAGGATGATTCACTTTGGCCAAAAGCCCTTGGAGCATTGCCAAATACACTCCAGGAGTTGCAGGAGCTTGCTGGACCAGAAATTGCAGGGCAAGGGCAATGTAAGTCTGACATTGTGGAATCTGAACCAAAAGTAAGCACGGAATTGGTGGAGAAAGATCGTGCAAACCCATCCAGGTCCCATTCATAGTACAGTGTAAAATTTAGTAGGGAGTTGCTTGAGTTGTGTAACTTTAGAAAACATGGGTCAATTTCTTCTTCATGCATTGTAATGCTATAAGGCTTGAAATGCATATAATACAACTTTGGGAGGGCTTTGTGTGAACATGGGCAGGTCAAATTCCATGCCTTCTGTTCACCCTAAACCCTAAAATACCATGTCATCTTGCTCTGCCTTCATACTATGATACGACTCTATTTACCAATCAGGACACTGGGTCCAGGCCTCCTCTGATACGAAGGCCTACATATGGGGTATGTGCATATTACCATTGTATTTTTCTAGATCAGACCATTCACAAGCTCTTTTCCATTGGTTATAGGCGATTTATGAAGACTATTGGGCTCCTCAGCTTGAGTGTACATGGACTGTAGTAATCTAGGAGAGGATGTAAATTATTAATTTGGCTTGAAGGGTCATTGGCTGTATCAATTGATTAGCAATGGCCTTTTCTATTGGTGAAATTTCACCAAAAAGTGAAATGAAAAATGAAAAAAAAGGTGATTTTATAGATTTTCAATTGCCAGAAGTGAGAAAAAAAGTAAGGATCTCCAGATTTCTATAATTGGTTTTCAGTGTATAGCAAAAATATAGAAGGATCATTAAAGATTTGTATTTCATATTTGGTTTGTTGTCAGATTTGGCTAAATCTTCTAATGCACAATTGCCACTTTTTCTAGATCTTCCTACGGATGAAAACCACTTTGGCTACAAGCAAAAGTTCTTAAAAAAAGCACCGATGTCAATTTTAATTTAGCAAGATGAAAATTCTATATTTTGGATGTTATTGGCATTTGTGCTGTATTTTACCTTACTTGATTAATGTATTAGGAGATAATTAATCAGAAATCAAGTGCCTAATTAATATAATATTTTTTTGGTCAGATGTTAATGCCTAAACCTTAGAAAATTGAGAGGCCTTTGTAATATAACATCAAAATGTTGCAACTTCCATCTGCAATTAGCAAGGATAAACAAGATAAATGTAATGATGATTATTTTGCATGTAAGCCTTGAATTATTTAGATTGATAGATGTTCAAACAATCTATTAGCCCTATCATCTTTTGGGTTTGCATGTAACTACAACCTAGCAAACATTAAGTAAAGCACTAATATACATTCTACAAAATTGTTGGCAAGTGGGCTTCTTGTACCATCGGTTGTTAGAAATAGTGAAATGTAAACCATGTGTTGTAATACTACATGCCTTTGGACTCATGCATCTTCTTGGCTTAAACATTGTTAAAATTGGATTAATTAATGTTGTTGCAATCTTTAGCAAGAAAATAGAACTATTCAAATAATTCACACATGGTTTTGTTCTCAAGGTCCCAGCTAACTTGAATCACATTCACTTCAACTTCAACAAAGCTAACTTGAATCACATTTGCTTCAACTTCAACAAATATTTTTGTCCAGAAAGGTCATCATTACCAGTGTGGGGTGGGTATTGAAAAGAAACTTGTTGAGTATCACATTGGGAATCAATCTAAAAGAAAATTTTAAAAAAAAAATTGATACCCTGTCCTAGGATGAAAGCATACTAGAGATGAACTATTTTAGACAAAAAATGGTGATGCATAACAACTATGAAAGTGTACAATGAGCTTTTCCTTAGTGACAATTTTTTGACAATCTTAAATTTTAGTGAAAAGCTTTTGGAATGTGCACAACAACATTTAATAACTTAAAGTTCATTTAAAATCAAAATTAATTTTGATCCAATGATTGGATTAAAAAATAAGGATACATTCAATGTACACATAATATATAACATGCAAGTTTTTTGATGGTCATAGGGTGTCATATTGGGTGACATGTTCCATTAATGAGAGAAAAAAAATGGAAAAAAAATAAAATTAGGCCCACCTTAAGAATCTTCCTTTCTTTCATTTGACATGTTTCTTTCATTAAAATATTTAATAGTATAGTTTTTATCGCTTACCAACATTGAAAAATCATGTTTTTGATCAAAATGATTTTAAAAAAGTAATAATTTTCAAAAAAATTGGTGGATTTTCTTTTCTTATATCATTTTCATTCTTCATCTAAGATTTCATACAACAATATCATCTATAATTGGGATGTTCTTAAGGCCGAATTGAAAGCCTTTGAGAGCAAAGTGAAAGAATTGGAAGCTAAAGGAAGTATTATAGTGTAAGAAGGATAGTTTTTTTTAGGTTTGGTTTTGTTAAGATGTTTGGTTTTGGGTTGGGATTCTGGTGATTGTCTAAAACCTAATTTGGAACATGTTTTTCCTTAAAACATCTTTTATGGGGTCAAGTTTTATCAACATTTGAAGCTACTAAAATGTCCAACTATGAAAATAGGTCATAGTGTAAGAATCATTGGACAATTTTGTCTAGGTAGTGGCATCAAGTGTTGCAGCTAAGAAAAATAGAAATGTGGCTAATGTTCAAGGTTTGGATGGCCTACCAAATGGCTCACTTTTATTGGATGCAACATTTGTTGTTGTTCAATTATAGATTTTGCCTCATTTGCCTATATTTATCATTTAATTTTCTTTTGATGAATATTATTTTGGTCCAAATATACTCATCACATACCAAATATTCATCTTTTGTTAATTTTTTTGAAGGATTTATTAAGTCAAGTTGCAAACTTCTCAAATCTCCCCAAAGTTCACAATATTATCATCAAGTTTGGTGTGCATATCTTGTCAATTTTTTTAAAATGTAGAAAACTATATGTCATGACAAAAATCTTGGGGGATTCTAATGTGCTTTCACCCCAAGTCTTCAATTTTAATTTTTAAAAAAAGGAGAATTGTGCAAGTTTTTCAAAACCTTTCTAAAAATTGGATCCGACAATTGTCATAAAAAATTGATAACCACTCAACATTGATCATTACCTTGAAATATATATTGCAAACTAAATATATATATAATCAATTAAAGTATAAATGATTTTATGCAAGGTTATGAACAAATCAACATCACTTTTCATCATAAATATTGTTTTCCTAGAGTTATGTAAATCAACTTGGTCTTCAAGGAATGTATAACACTTGTGGGTTGCCTATTTGCTTGTCAATTTCATATTAAAACATAAGCAACATGAAAGAAAAAATGGAGAACAATAGTTAGCTTCTATCAAATGTGTTTGATGTAAATAGGTTAGATTAATCCAAACAACCCTAGGGGCATAAACTTACATGTTGGTGTTTGGGGCATAAACTTTTCATGCACAAACACACATTCATCATGGCTTGGTGAGTCCAATGTGAGGCTAGGGCAAGTCCATGATTGAGTTTTGCCTCAATTTGCTTTAATCACCTAAATTGTTTATCCTTGTGCAAGTGAATTGACTAAAGGGTGTATGCACAAGTTAGTGGCTCATTTTAAACAAATGTAAAACTCCCAAGAATCCTTAACATGTTTATATATATATTATCCATATGGATATGGTTTTAAAATTTAAGATTTCATTATTGTAATCCTTGACTACTATAATTTCACTCATTTATGAAACCTTTCAAAACTAAATGAAAACCCATGTTGAAAAATGTCATTGTAAGCTGATATGGTGAAAACACTTCAAAAATCTTAAAAGAAAAACCTATAAAGTCCATAAGAATAAAAATCCATTTAGATATTTCAATTATGTACCCATTGGGCATAAATGTTTTGATAAACATAAAAAAATTCATGTCAAAAGGACTTTGAAAATAAGGTCCAAATTTGACCCTTCAAAAGTTCATAATTACCATTTGGCTAGGGTTTCACAAAAAAAGATTTCACATTTAACTTTATGATTTCATTTTTCAACCCATACCTAGTGGGTGTAAGCATACAAAAGGAGGCCAAAGAAAAAATATGTTGCAAGTGAAAAACACAAAATCATCAACTTTGAAGCATAAAAAGTAGAACCTAATCTTTAAAAACATATAAAAAAACTACATGAATGTATGTAGGATGGTATGGATATGTTTTTTAAGGTTTATGATTTTGTGTTTCCTTTTTTTTCAACTTACTTTCACTTTACTTTCCAAATTTATGTTGTTGTCCCATATTGCATAAAGTAATGTAAAAGTATATTAATTAATTCTCATTTGACCAAAATATTCATGTCTTACTTTTAGAGTGTTAGAGGATTGTTTTGACATATTATATGCAAATATTAGTGTTTGGGTTCATATAAAAAATCATGTTTTAAACACATAATTCTATTAATTTGGAAAAATATTTTTTAAAGGCTTCACATTATCATAATTGAAATATTCAAGTTTCAAAAAAAATGTATCAATTTGCATGATAACTTAAACATCAATATCACAACATTTGAATAGTTTGATTTTGAAAAAGTATCAAACATTAACTTGTGATAAATAAATAAAATGATGAAAATATTAGAATACATGAAATATGACCATATATGGTTTATTTAGTATAACAAGTACATTCTAAAATTTGTAGCATTACTAAAAGCCTTAACATTCAAAAATGCAAATTATATTTTTCACATACTTTTACTTTTTGCACAAGGATCACCAATTGCCCTACTTTAACATGCTTATGCCTAGTCCCTATAACCAATTTGGAGTGAAATTCAATATGAATTCTTCAATTTTTTAACAATCTAATCAATTGACTAATCCATATTTTTAATTTCAAAAATCCACTATTGATAATGAATACATTATTTTAAAAATATAATTATGCAAATGTCTTCATACTCAAAATTTTAGTTTAAAATGAATCATCATTTAATGTATTTAAGATTAAATTATTCACCATAAGCATTTAAATACAAAGCACCATGTAAAAATTGCCATTCTGACACAAAAAATGAGTCACTATAGCTTGCATTCACCCTGAAAGTTATTAATGAAGATGTAAATGTCACGTCATTCAAGTCTCATCTTGGAGCATTCACATCTTCTTTTTTATATGGAGTTAAAAAATGTGCCAAAAGTTTTTTCTTTTTGATATTATCAATTTAGGGAATTGCCATTAATAGCTTGGGGTGAATTTAGGGGTGTGTCATATTGTAGGTTTGAATTAAAGTTTATGTTATGTAAAGCTTGAACATAATCCAAATTTATATTTTAATTTACATGTAGACAAAGGATGAATTTAGTTGGAATTCAAACATAATAAAATTGTAAAGGTGTTCCAAGTTCCATCTATTGGTGCATTGGTGGGTTTCTAGATCATTTTAGCTTTCAATATTGAAAATGCTTAATATCCTTAATGAACTTTGGTAAATACTAATATTCTAACATTGTTTCATTCTAGAATTCCATACTTTAACATGTTATTTTCAAACATACAAAATCTATTTAAGAACAATTACAAAAATCAAGGGTAGTTACAAAAATTGCATTACAAAAAACAAATTTGCACAATTATGGCCTTTTCAATTGAAAAAAAAATCAAACCATATCATATTGGATTATATATATATATATATACTATAATATCAATGTTCTTTTCTTGATCAAAACTATTCTTTAATTCTAACATGAGCTTTTCCATATCTCAAAACTATTTTTTGTTCTTTTGAATCATAATTCTCCTCATGTTTTAATGTCCAACCATCTACAAAGAATTTCTAAAAATCCTTTCAGGTTTCCACCATAAACTTCAGTTTGAATCAATCTTCATAAGTCCTAATCCATTTAGCGTACACAATCTTGCTACACCTTTGTCCACCCTATTAGATGTTTTTACTTCCTTTGTCTAATATGTTCAATAGGGATAACATAATTATGCTTTTAACAAACTTCAAAGGTGTCAACACAATAAGGTGGATAGTTCAATTACATGTTATGGCTTTGTCCCTTTCTAAAAACATCCATGGTGGGCACAACAATTGTTTCAACTCTTGTGGTTGTCATACCCACATCAAGTTATTGGGTAATTACTATTCTAGCAGGTTGTCTATGAGATTCAACAACTGCTATTTCTGACACAATTGGTGAAGTTGTGCTAAATCAAGGGCAATGATGTTCCATTTTGTGGTTACCCCTTGGTATCCTCTGTGGTGTAGAATGTGGATGTGAATACACCTTTGGTTTTTTATTCTTGGTCTGAATAGATGGATGAATTTGTTGATTTTGTGGTCCCAATTAGCTTCCCAATTCCATGCCTTTCAATATGTTCTAAACTACAAGAATTCTTAGTTCTTGTTCTTGTGGTTGATCCATTAATGTTCCTACCACATTTTGTAATTCCACATGTCTAACAATACTTGTTCTGATGTGAAAAGGCACAAAAGGACAATCCATGATTACATGCCTTTTTTCCTCATAGAATGCATAGACCCTTAAATGTAATTTGATCGTCTCCGAATCCACAAATTCATGATCTAGTGTTTCAATTATGTACCTTGTTTGATCCAATTTTGGATTCCCTTATGTGAGTATGAATGTGGTACTTCATCCAACACATTCACATGTGCCTTTTACATATTTAGAGGATCATAGATAGTTTTCTTCAATCTCTTCAACCACATCGATATTGGTGTTTTTTTCCACATCCTAGTTTTCCATTGGTTCATAGTAATCTAGTGATGTAGACTTATACACAAACATGGGTTGTATACCTTTTGTAACATCCCTTCCTTGATTAATCATCGACTTTGGACTTGAGATTTCCTATAGTTGATTAAGTACTATAGAAGTCCTTGCTTCGTCTTGAACTCTTTGACTTTGAACCACAGATTGTGGCTGAGAAGTAAATTGCACCCATTGATTTGGGTGAGTAGTCGATTGCATCTTTATCTGTGGAGATCGTTGTCTATAATTGGGCCTTCTTTGAAAACCCCTAGTCCATACTTCATGTCGTACCACCTCTTGTGGTAGAAATGACCTATGCCATGTAGGTTTTACCTTTGTTTTCAGAATTCATCTATCCAACATCAAATTCCGATATCAGGTTTCTATAAGCTTTGCATACTCTTCTCCATTTTCAAGATTTCCTTTTGTTTGTCTTTTAATAACTTGTCGATTTGTCTCCAAGTCTAATTGTCATTATAAACTCTGGGTCACCATTCGATTCATATTGTTTCACAATTCTTCGTATTCAGAGTTTGTAAATCGCTTTGCAGTCCTTACAATGTCAACTGTTTAAACCTTTGATACTTTCTAACATACCCCTTTAAATTTTGAATTGAAAAAACAACACTACTCATCTAAACTTATGTTGTGTTTAGAAACAAGAACAATAGATGCTAGTATATTGGGAATGGAATGTAAGTGGAGTTTAGGTAAAAAATTCTGATACGCAGGAAGAAGATGAAAATTGTGAAATACAGAAACCATAGATGCAAAATACAAAAGATGAAGAATAAAAGGAAGATCTTACGGTCAACATAATATTGATTTTTGATCTACAAATGACTAAAAAGTCTATGAATAATAATTGCAAAGGTGAGGGATTTGGGATGTAGAGATCTAATGATGATTTGACACAAGTATCAGCTGAATCAACAGAAGTATTCGCACAATCAGTAAAAAAATTGGTATAATTAGTAGATGTATTATCACAATCATCAAATGAATTGACATAGTCAATAAATAAATGGGCAAAGTTAGCAGAAGGTGTATGAGGTGAACAAGGTGGAGTCAGTACAATTAATGTGGGGAGATTATGGATGTGGAGTAATCGGAAGATGAAATTTGCGATGTTCATTCATAATGATGATGCGAAGTGCTTCCATGTTGATGTACAAGGCACACATAAAACTTGTAGTGATGGGCCGTATAAATTTTGAGGATCATGCGTTGATTAAAAGACAATGGGCAAGTAAAAAAATGATTATGATGGGTGGGAAGTTCAAGGACGAAAAAAAACTATCGAAAGTAGTTTGTGTTTGTTGTTGGAAGTTGTGTGCGTTTTCAAAGTTCTAGAGTTCGCAACAACATGAATGCAAATAATGCAATTGAAAAATTATAGAGGATAACAAAGGAAAAGGAAACACAAAGGAGTGAGCATAGACGAAGGTAGGAGGAGGAAGTGGAATTGTTGAGAAGAACAAAAGTATAAGAGTAGTTGGGAATAACAAAGAAAGAAGGTGTGTTGAATATTCAGCCATTGTCTGTGAGGTCACCACTACATTCATCATCATCTTCAGAATGTGTAAAAGGAAAAGCATACAATGAGAAGATGTAATTTGCACAAATGATAATTCATGTTACATATAGAACTTGAACATCTATAGTTGAGTTTTTGCGCATAAGTAGAAGAAGTTGGCGTGCAAGAAAGTAGATAGGACCAAGAGCTACATCAATAGATCCAATGTTCATTGAAGAATTGGAGGAAGATGAAGTTGTGGAGTATAACTTTGTGGAAGCATAAACGGGGTAGACGGATGTAGGGGAAGAAAATGTTGTTGAGGTAGAAGTACAACAATCCATAGATGTGCAAGTAATGGTAGAAGCACAACAAAGGGTGATGGAGATGGAGAGGCGTGAATTGGAGGCTATAGTGAAGAGAAGACGCCCAATCTTGGACAAGGTTACACTTATGGAGAAAGGTATTAAGATTCCAGATCTTGACCAATTCATGTGGACATAGACAACAAAATTATGGTAAACATGTTGCGGATGGAAAACTAGAAGAATATTGCTAAGGAAGAAGATTGGGCTTCTAAAGCAGGGCTTGTTCCTTTGTTTCTAATGGATTGGCAAACATCAATGCCCGATGTAATGTTGGAATTTTTGAACATGTTTTTGATCAAGGGCGGAAATATCTACTTTGGGCATAAGGATAAGGTGTATGTAATTAGTAAACAATTGATTGTAGATGTCTTTGGAGTGTGTGCGGATGGGTATGTAAAAGAATTGAAAGGGTAAGTTAATAAATCACTAACATTTCAAGTGTTACAAAGTTGTAAACTTTCATCTATAAATTCTTCTATAAATCAATGGAATGTAAAGAGTTTGGGTTTGCCATACTTTGTTAGATATCCTACCATTATATTTATCATTTAATAGAGGGAAAAGATATAATATTTTAACAATAAGAATGTTGTTACATTAGTGAGAGCAAAGAAGGGGTAGAAGTTAAATTGGGCACAAATTATATTCAATAGTCTATGTAGTAGTTGGATCAGTGGTATAAGTATGTCATGGAAAATAAGGGGGATAAGAAAGATACTTCTCAATTTGCTTTAGTATTAGCAAAAATCTTTCAATATCTATTTGTGCATCAAAAGGAAAATCCATAGAAACCACAGCCAAGGTTAAAAGAACTAGAGAAGAGATGTTGACAAGACTAGAAAACAAAAAGAAGGCCACAATAGACTTTCCAAGAAGTGCTTTTAAGAGGAAGAACAAAGTTGAAGAAGGAGGAATTTTAGGCCCAAGAGTGAAGAGGGAATAAGAGAGCACAAATGTAAGGGCACAAAAAATGATGAGGGGTAGAATGGAACCATTTGTAGTGCCAACAATGGTATAGGTAGTGCCAACAGTTGTACATGTAGCTAGACAAACTACAAAAGTACCACATATGACATCTCCACATGAAAGACAACTAAGGGAGCAGAGGTAAGAGGTACCATAAATGACATCTTCATAAGAAAGACAATTGAGGGAGTAGAGCCATGAAGTTAAGAAGGAACATGACGCAAGGTTTCTAGAGGGTGAGAAACATTTGCATTTTGATGGCAATGTGTCACAACCTTAGCCCTGGGCTCGCAACTAAGGCAAGGGCTTGCAAAGTTGCGGGCCAAGAGGGAAGCCCAAGAGTCACATCTCATGCTCCTGGGAGTGTAGGAGAGTGTGAGGGAATGAACCCTCACATTCCCAAGTGAACTCCCATTTTGGGAGTTGGAGTCCATCGGGACTCCTAAATTTTCAGAGAACAATTGTAGGGTTCAAAACTCATTGGATGAAGGAATTCCTTATATCATTGGATAGCTCTTGGAACGCATATGTTTAAAATGGGCTTGCATGACCCATTTGGGTACCTAAAACACAAGTTATGGCCAAAAGAAGGGTCAAAAGTCAAATTGGCAATTTAACTCCCGACCATTAAAGGTCAGGAGTCGCCCCAATTGCCTTGTGTGTAGGTGGCGTGCAACATACTGTTGAAAATATCTCAATGAGGGCTACAACTTTGCTTCAAAACTCATTTCAATCGAAGGTCTGTAAACAAAGTTATGGGCCCCCAAAGTTATCAGAGTCTTAGTTGTGAGAATTTTGGGACTCTCACTTGGGAGTCCCGAGAGAAAATGACATTTGGGTGCTGGTCTCGTGGCCAGACACATAGTATATTATAAGGGGAAGGTGGTGGCTTCCCCCAAGTCCAGGATGTGGTGAGTCTTATGAGTCCGTGTTTGCCCGTGGCTTGTCCATGCATCAAAATGTTGCAATTATGCACTAACCAACTTATTGTTTGGTTTGTGCAAGTCCGTGTGAATAATTGAATTACTTGTCATTCTTCCTAGTCCCATCTCGGAGCTCCAACACGCCCCTCTACCCCCGAAATGTTACAAACCAGGGAGCGCACCCCAATTCTTTCTCCTTCCGTTGTTTTCACCTTTAAATTCGCAGTTGAGTCCATCAAGAAGCTTGGGGGTGCGTTAGGATGTATGTGAAGATTGGATGGAGACCACTACAAGTCCATAATATTTTCAACATTTACAACAACATTTGTAACAATAACAACAACAAACACAAGGTCTATAAGCTATTGGACTGCAGATGGAAGGAGTGGAACCACAAACTTTTTTTGAAGTGTTCAAACCATCAAAAATATAGTTACTAATTAGTAGACCAAAATTTGCAGAGGGATTTCCATTTGAATTTGAGTTGGGGAATAAAATGGTGTAAGAGACAAGATCATCTGTAGAAGGATCCAAAAATCCTACGACATAAACAAATACATCAAAGTTTGTGGAGGAGGTAGCTACAGAAGTAATGCAAGCAGATAAAACATCTGAATTATTTCAAACTATTTCAATTGAGAATCTGAATATGGGGAATTTGACTTTAGAGGTGAATAATTTAAAGAATAGATCGACTACAAAGGAGAAGGAGAAGGCAATACTACATGAGGAATTGGAGAAGGAAAAAATATTTTAAAAGGGATATAAACATAATGTGGAAATTTGGAGGAAGAATAGGGCATAGGCTGAGTAGAAAATTAAAGTGTTCATTAAGAAACTACAAGATGAGAATGAGGAGCTCAAGGGTAGCATAACATGGTTGAAGTCACAGGATGAGGAATTATAAGATTTAAAGCAAAAGTATAAAATATGGGAGACCACAAAGAGGAAGTGGATAGAGGCATTGTTTTTTCATAAACAACAACATGAGGCTTTGGGTAGTAAGGTGAAAGCACTAACTAAGGAAAAAAAGGAAAGGGAAAATGTTTTGACAAATTTGGAATTGGTATATTTGAAGAATGTATCTTTATTGCAATTTGAAGAACTTAGAAGAAAGATAATAAAGGTAGAGAAAGAGAAGTTGCTGGAGGAACAAAAGGAGTATCAAAAGAATTTGCAGCACCTATAAACATAGTTGGAGATGGCGCATGAAAAAAATAAATTTGGACGTAGTTGGTGTTAAGAAAAAACTAGATTATGAACAGATGTTATAGTATTATACCTTGATGAAGATGAAAAATAAGATGAAAAAATTTGAGGCAGAATTTGAGGAATGTTGGGAGGTTGTTGAGGAATATTTTACTAAGGAGTTGGAGAAGAATCTAGTTTAACATAGAGCTAATGAAAGAATTCTAAGGTACAAGTTGGAAGCTTATCAAAAGAATTTTCCAGATTTTATCTGTGGTAGTCCAACAAGTATAGAGGTATTGGGCCAAGATGAGGAGATTGAAGCAAGGCCTAGTGGAACAGCTCAAAAGGAGGAAGTGCAAACTAAAGAACCATAAGACCTTAGAAGTGGAGTAGCTCCAAAAACGAATGTACAAATAGAGAAACTATAGGACCTTAAAGGAGGGGGTCAAGAAAAGAAGGAACCACATAGATTTTAGGATCAAGGACATGTGGAGATTATTCCAGCAATAGAAGAAAAGGTATCTAAGATATAGCCCTTGGAAATAGAACCATAGATTGAGTTAATGGAGGAAGAAGTTAAAATTGCAAAAATGGATATACATGTCAAAACTGCAGAGCCAGAAGTGGGTATAGAACCATTGGTTATTGTACAGGTTGAGATTATAGAGATTATCATAAAGGAGCCCAATGTTTATAATGTTGTAGAACATTTCATTTTCTCTCCATTTTCCAAGGATTTTGGGGACGAAATCCAAAACACAAAAGGGGTAATGTTAAGGGGGTTGGATGATTACATGATTTTGGATGAATAAGCATTTAGGATAGGGATTGATTAGGTAATTTTGTTAGTTTGATTTTTGAATTCTTGTTGGTTTTGAGTCATGATGAAAAAACTTGGGATTAACCAAAGGGTGAGGTTCTAGAAAAAAAAAAACATTCTTGGACACACAATTTTGGGAAAAGTAAGTGGAGTTGTAAGTACTTATAATAAAAAACCATAAATTTTGTTTTGATATACCACATATTTTATTTGTTGTTTGATTTTCATTTCAACAAAACATGGGATTTTATTGTAATTTTGATTCATGTTTTCATTAATACAGAGAAACACAAACTTCTATAATGAATTTTAAGTTCATATCATTGTGTGAAATTTTTCTATAGTATCAGAATATGATGAAATAAATTGTATTATTGTTCTTGAAGTTTTTTATTATGTATTTTGAAGTGCAAATTTTGGTTATATGAAATAACCATGAATCTGGTGTTTTAATGAATGGCACTATTAAGTGTGTTAAGAATCAAAGCAAAATTATTGAATGTATGCATGTGAAGTGCAAATTTGTGGTTACAGTAATGTGGAATAATTCTGCAAGAATTAAATTTCATTTCTACCAATCATGTTCTACACAGAACATTTTTTTTTGGGGGATCTTCTATTGGATCCAAGTATGATTGGGGTATCCCATTCGAAATGGAAAAGGATAATCATTCCTAGCACTTTTCAAACTTACCTTTTCCTTCACAAAACCTAAGACTTGTCCTACACTTCTCCTTTTTTTCATGGTAAATGAAATACATCCCCTCCAAATTTTATACAAGTGTTGAAATTATCTATTGTTCTCACCTTAAACTCCATTCATCATGTGATCATGTATGATATTGGTGTCTATGATAAAAGGTTTGCTGGATATTTTATGAAACATTCTTTTTTAACACCCCAACCATGTAGCTTGAGCCTTGGACTTTGCTAATTGTCAAATTCAAACCTAACACCTCATTGTTGTAGGAAAAAAATGTTACCAATAGCCTACTTCCATGTCCAAATGCCATATTATAGAATCTTTTATTTTAAAAATTAAATCAAAGTAGGACATTTGTCCAACCTTGTGATAAAACCATGTGAACACCACACACCCGGTGACATTGACTCCCATGAAGTTTGTTAAAGGATATTTAACATCTTACTTCTAGGATTATTGTTTAATGAAAAGGTGGTGTTTCTAAAAAAAGGAGGAAACAACCAATTTCTTTTTTTCAAATAAAATTATTAAAGTTTTTTTTATGAAGAAGCAAAGTACATTTCATTGTTCCATGTAGGTACATTTATATATTTCATGAAAACCTTAAATAAGAACATTAAGATACTTTTGTAAGAGCTTCAAGCAATCCAACCACAGTAACAATATTATGAATTCTTTAAAGATGGATTTTTGTCATTAAATATTAAGTATCATGTTTGATAGTAGAACTAAACTAGCATTTAAGCTTTAATGTGACTTAAGCATTTTTATTATGTGGTATGTCATATTTTTGTGCAAGTGGAAATTTTGTATATGTTTAGATTTGTGTAAAAGATAGGGTTAAAAATTTAGGGTTTATAGACATATGTTAACCTTCCTAATTTTTACTAGCAAGTGATAACATCTAGATTGTTGACAGGGCATTTTATCATTGAATTGCAACAACTGAACCCATTTGATTGTTAACTCCCACTTGGTTTCAATGAGCCTTATGTATGGAGGATCAAAGTCATATTTCATACATGACAATTGATCTTCTGTACGTAATGTTAGAAAATCTGTTGTGGGGTACTACGCTATGTTAGTCCCAACAGCCTCAACACCATCAATACAAGCATTCAAAAGCTTCAAATTTACTCATCACATTCATGTTATTCCAAAATGTTTAGACCAATGTTGGGTGGGTAACATGTACTAGTTTTACTTCTAATTAGTCAGAATAGGATCAAAACTGAAATTGATTTGCAATATTGAAACAAAAACCAGAATTTGGTTTTTGATAAACTAAACCTGAAACTAGGTTCCTGTTCTTATTTATGTGTGAACTATAATGTAACCAAAACAATTCCATTTTATTTTTCAAAACTGGAACTAGAGGTTCTTCATAAACTAAAGAACAACCCAACACTAGTGTAGAGCTTACAACCACATCAACATATGTCAAAGGCTTTATCTCTCATATTGGAAAATGGAAAGGATGTTTATTATGCATTTCAACCAATGCATGGCAATGTTTTTTCTTTCATTTTTTTATGTAGCATTGTTGGTGATCATCTCAAAAAAGATTTAGTATCAATCACAAGAAGTTTACATAAAATCGTTGAAATTGTAAAAAATTGCCCGTAAACTAAAAAGTGTATTTGAACGTGCACAACCACCCAACGTGCAAAAAGACAAGCCTAGAAATGCATCAAACAAAGTTTGCTGGGGAATGTTTATCATTTTTCCTATCCCACTAGGTGAAACACCAACAATTTCTGTAACTAAGGTGAAAAACCTAGCAACAAATTCATTCACTTGATTTAAATTTAAAAAACTTTGGGAAGTTAAAAAAGATTGCCTAAGAATTTTCTTATTGTTACGAAAATTCTTAGTGTACTAGATTTCTAAGCTTGACAACAAAAGCTTGCCAAAGAAGAAGAAAGATTGACCTAGGGACTAGGTCTAGCCTTTGTTTGAAGGCCTTGATTATAAAGGAAAGGGCCATGCGTAACTAGGAACAACCAACTGCCATAGATTCTTGTTTCCAAGAAAAAAATTCTTCTCACAAATTTGGATTTTTTTAAAGGGGATTTTTTAATGACAGAACATTCCTTTCTACTTTTTCAGGTCAAAATAAACATGAATGCAAGATTTCCTTAAGTGGTGTGATAAGTCATAACCCAAATGTGAGACACTAAATACTTTCTAACAAGCTCTGTACAAGCTTATATTTTTTCACTTTACACGGTTTTTGCATGAGCTTGTCTTTTTGGCTCCTTGTGTAGAACCACTCATCTAGAACTGCACATGTGTGGTTCTACTTGTTCTCAAAGTAGAACAAAAACTAGTCTCAAGGAACACTCAGTCTCCTACGAGTGTCTCCAGTCTCTGTCCCCAGTCTCCACCCCCAGCGGTATGAACGCTTGTTCCAGTGTTTTGCGCGGTTGTTCTTTTACCCATATATACCCCGGGTATGGGTAGGGTATATCCCTGGCCCTAACTTATTTTCTTAAAACTAAATATACCCTAATGAAGCGCATGCCAGAATATATACATCTGGAAAAATATATCCTATTCATACCATTTGGGTATATGTAATATATACCCACACCATTAGGTTTTTTTTAAAAAAAAGACTAAATTCCATTGTATTTGAAAATTGTCCTAATAATTTCAAAAGTGTGAACATCTTTAATTTTTACTAAATAAATTAAAAGTAAATACCCATTTTCTTACCCCAACCCTTGGTATATGATTGGGATTACCAGCACCCTACCCATCTAGGAAAAAATATTGTTTTATACCCAGAACCTAACCTGATGGGAAAAATTGAGTCTTAATATATTACCCTTGTTGCAGGATATATCAGAATCAGTATACCCACACAACACTGGCCTGCACCCACAACTTTGGATGAAGTATATAATACCTCATCCTCGGTGCCCACTTTTGGAAGGCTCATCCTTGGGACCTTACCCCAACACATGTTGTCCTTTAATTTACACATAAATGACAATTTTACAGTAGACTAGATATTCACCATATTACCGGAGTACCTTGGCAGCTTTCACCACATGTTTGTCCTACAATTAATTAAATTTGAAATTTCATTTTGACAAGTAAAACATTCTTGAAGATTCAATGTTATCCTTCACAAATTTTTGTTTTTTGAAATTTTTTTGGGGAAAAAATTTCAACATTTCTGAAAATAATACAACTAGTGCAGCAGCTTCCAAGGTAGTAATTGTTGGGTAGTTGATTATTTTTGGCACACATACCTTATCAATTGAATCTTGTGACAGATAAATCTGTTCTCTGTAGCACAGATGCCAAATTTTGCACAAAAGAAAAGGCTGGTCCAAAGACATTACAAAATTTCTCCCAACGTTTGGGTGCTAGGTATGTTATCAAATAACCGGTTAATAACTGCCTGTTAACCTGCTGGTTAATACACCCATTA
>Ga0116228_10001190_pt1 | contig 21302 bp, 18 predicted proteins | sample S1TSphfallax_2_FD_89694 | JGI IMG/M metagenome (GOLD analysis project Ga0116228, IMG submission 89694) | Host-associated microbial communities from peat moss isolated from Minnesota, USA - S1T2_Fc - Sphagnum fallax MG | ecosystem: Host-associated > Plants > Peat moss > Unclassified | place...
TGCTGGCCCCCCCCGCCCCGTGCTTCACCGGGCTCTCCCTTCTCCCACCCCCCAAAACACTCCACAGGGAATGAGAGCCAATGGGATTACGCCAAAGAGGTAATGAAAGCGAAATGACGCCAGAGAAAAAGAAATAAGTAAAAGATAAGTAAAAGATGGACAGACAGATACACACACACCATGTTTGTAATTATATATAAGATGTTGTTTATGTGTGTCTGTTTTTTTCATCTTTGCATATTTGCGTTTGCATCCCGATTCACAACAACATTTTTTTACAATGGTTGTTTATTTTTTTTCCCCTCATTGTTGCATTGGTGCTTTCATTTCATGTCCCAATGTTGTAGTTCAATATCACGTGCGTTGCTGCAATTTTTGTTGTAGTTATCTTTATCCACAACAAAGCCTTCCTTTTTTACATTTTGATGTCTTCATTTCATGTTTTGATCTTGCATCTCAATTTTGTGGGTGTTGTTGCAATTAATGTTACATCTATTCATGTTCACGATAGCACCTTAATTTGTCTTCTCACAATGTTACATCAACGTTTTCAAAAAAAAATTCATGTTGCATCTTGTTATTATGCACGCTATTGTATTTTGTCCTGTAACTCTTGTTGCATTGTGATATTTGTGTTCTAATTATGTAGTGATCTCCATGTTTTTTCTTATTTCATGTCTATTTTTGCATTACAACTGCTCCTACATTGCCACTACTCCTACATTGTTATTGTTCCTAGTTCACAACTATTTTCAATTGCCTCTCACTTGATCCTTTGTTTTTTTTTCCTTTTGTTTATCCATCTTTTTGTTTTGTTTTTGTTTTTAACTTTCCTTTTGTTTATAGGTTTGCAAGTTCCTTTGTTTTATGATTGCAACCACACAAACATGGATAGTTTCTTTTGTTTCGTGTCTTCAAAAAGATGTTTACACAAGTTCCATGGTTTTTTAATTGTTTTTTTCTTGCTTTTGCAATTTTTAAAATTCTTTGTTGTTTTGATGTGTGTAGGTTTTTTCTATTTTGTTGTTTTGTGCAAATATTGGAATTCATGTCCTGGTTTTTTTTTAATTATTAATTATTTTTATTTTTATTTTTTTATGGCACATGTGTTTGTATGATTGCAACATTAAATTAGATTCTACATCATTTATTTATGTAAAATAACATTTCCTTTTGTTTTTTTTTGTTTTTTGTTTTTCCTTTGTTTGTCTTATTTTTTGTGTTTGTTGCAATGTCAACTATTGGTGATGTAAGGTTTCTGAAACAAATTTGTAAACTTGGTTGTAAAACTATTGACAAAGTTTTAAAAGAAGTTATTCTTACATTAAGTAATCTACCATGTCAATTTGTTGGTATCGATCTTTCTTCTTCTTCTTTTAGTGTTAATGATTTACTGTGGTTTGTTGAAGGCCTAAAAAATTTGTACTTTGTGTGGGTATTGATGAATTTGTTACTAATTCTTATGTTGATAATTGTGTTTCTAATTTTCCAAAATTCCATCCTCCTAAACTAGATCCCAATGTGTTTGGGCATTTTTTTTATCCCTATGTCTTTCTAAACCTTGATGATTTTGATATTTGTGTTGCTTCACATTCATCTCAATATGTTGTTGATCCAAGCCAAGACTCTATGTATTTCATACCAACATTTGATGTTATTTGTGTTGGTCCATCTTCATTTGCTTATGTTGTTGAATGCAATCATGAAACTATATGTTTTGTACCAATGTTTAATGTTCTTTGTCCTTCTACTTTTGTAGTTTTTATTACATCATATTTTCATTTTGCTCCTAGTTGTGATGTTATGTTTTTTGGATTTGAAATTGGTGAGGGTATAGACCCCGAGTCTCCTAGACTAAGGAGCTTGTTTTAAAATATATGGTGTTTTTTTGCAATTGATGATAAGGAGATGGAAAATGTAAATAAAAGGTTTGAAAAGTTAACAAACATGTTGAATTTTAAATAAAGAATGTTTTCAATGAGTGGAGAATTTTTCGTGGTTTTGACACCAATCAATCAATTGTTGATATTTCATAAAATGAATATTCTATTGAAAATAGAGTGGATTTTTTTGCAAAGTTGCAAAAAAAATGGTAGTTTAATGAGGTATGTTTCCTTCACATGTTTTGTATTCCATGTTGTTTTTTATTTTTTTCCAAATATGTTTTAAGGTTTAGTTTCATTTACATCTTCTTAAACCCTAAACCTATTCTAATCATTTTTTACTTTATAGTGGTTGATTTGTCCAAAAGGATCTTCTTCTATGTAAAGCACGATAATTTTTTTTGCTTTAGCCTTTTTCTTTTCATTATTTATTTTCATCTTAATGTGGATTATTTGAAAAACAAATGTGTTTTTATTGTGTACATATGATGTTTTGGTGCCACATCTTCTTAAACCTTAAACCTATTTTAATCATTTTTTGTTTTTATAGTGATTGATTTGTCTAGAAGGATTTTCTTCTATGTAAAGCACGATAGTTTTTTTTCCTTAGGCCTTTTCCTTTTAATTTTTTCTTTTCATTTTAATGTGGATTGTTTGAGAAGCCAATGTGTTTTTATTGTGTACATATGATGTTTTGGTGCTTAAACCTGAAACTACAAACCAAATACTTGTTTTTATTGTTGGAAATAACAATGAGAGTTTATTACAATGGAATTCACCTCCCAACCATAGAAGAACCTCTTACAAAAAACACTACTACAAAATGTGGGTGCAATTCACTAATCCTTATTCATTAGACCGGTGAATTCACTACTTTCCAACTAGTCTTCATTTATTAAGACCAATGAATTCACTCAAAATATAGTGAAATCACTTGGCATTCATGGACACATGTTATTGCAGTGAAAGAATATCCTTTTCCCCCAAGCTCAAAGTTTACATACTTCAAAGAGGAACCTCTAAAGGTCACAACTATTCATAGCCTAACTTCTTCACATCTATTATGAAAAGTCAATATAGTTAATATCTCAAGAAACTAGTAACCTCTAAAGTGATTGTTGACTAATTATTTTTCCTACACTTGCATTTAGATAAGTGATAATCAATCTACAATGCCTTGTTGCTTATGTTCTTGACATAAGGTTTCATCATGGAGATCAAAGTGTAGCAGGTCTACTAATGGAGTTCACATCATCAATAATTGGAGTAGTTCAATTATTAGAATCTTAAATGTCTCAAAGGTAAGATACTATATGCAATCTTTGCCTATTATTTCTTTGTTTATGAGCTATCATCTAAATTAATTCCAAAGTCCATTGTGGACCTCACATGTTTGAGCTTTGGCAAACTTTTGGTCATAATATCAACTACCATATTTTCTATAGTATAATAAATCATGTTTATTCTCCATTTGGCACTATTTATTGTATGTAATGACGTTGCACTTCTATGTGCTTCATCCTTGAATGATATTTAAGGTCTTGATTTAGTGTTATGGCAGTTTGATTAATGCAATGCAAAGGTGTTGCAACTAATTGTCGATAGTTCAAGTTTCCAAGTAATTTCCTTAACCAAACAACTTATTTTGTTGCTTGAATAAAAAGACATATATTTTGTTTTTATTGATGAAAGTGGTGTGGAAGTTTGTTTTTTGTCCAAGACCAAGACATAGCTACCCCCACAATAATCAAATAATGATTTTATGTTGATCTTCCACTATCAAAATCCCTTACCCAATCAACATCTGCAAATCCCATAAAATTTGCACTCCTTATTCCATCATAGAGTAATCTTGACATTGATGTGCCTTTGAGGTATTTGAAAATCCTTTTGTTAGCTCTCCAATGAGTCTCACTTGGATCTATAAGAAATTGTGATATTACTCCCATTGAATATGTAATGTTAAGTCTATGCAAATCATGCAATACATTAGGCTACCTACAACACTTTGATATGGAACCTTTTTCATGTTTTTTTTTTCACTTTCAATTTGAAGAAACATTTCCTTTGTGAACTTTAAGCTTGCTTCCAATGGAGTTGCAAGAGCTTTGTTCATCTCCAACTTAAACATTTGTAATTTTGTTTCAATGTGATTTGTTTGGTGCATGTAAATGGTGCAATTCCATCTATTTCTTTTGATCTGAATCCCAAGAAAATATTGAATGTGCCACAAATATGTCATAGCAAACTCTTTTGCCAACTTACTTTTGAAAATTGCTTTAACAATCCATCAACATCATTGTTAATCAATATTGCATTATCAACATACAAAGCTGATATCACCAACTGATTATTTTGTGTAGGAATGTACAGATTGGTGTCTACTACATTATTCTTTAAACCTAATCTCAAAATAAAATAAATAATAATTTCATACCATGCTCTTGGTGATTGTTTAAGTCCATAAAGTGTTTTATGTAACTTACAAACTTTGTGATGAGTCCTTGGTTGAATAAATCCTTGAGGTTGCTACATATTAACATGTTCATGTACGTTCGCATGCACATGGGTCACACATGGTGAATCAAGATGGATATGTCATGTAATTGAAAACAAGCATGGGATTAAATGCATGCAAAAATTTGAAACATAATGGAGACCTTGGTAACATAAAAAGGTTTAGGTGCCCTAAGCTTTTGGTTGTTGGAGCAAAAGGTTTCATGCATGCTACCAAAAAAGGAGATGCATTTTTTATTTATGTTCTTCCTTTGCTAAATGTTGAACATGTCCACATGAAATTCCTTCCTAGTATAAAAAATTCAAGGATGTGTTTGAAAAAATAAATGCAGACACCTTGCCCAAACATCAACCATATGATTGCACTGTTGATAGTGAAGAAGGAGCACAATTCGATTCATTCAATATTGAACCCATTTGAACTCCTTCTTCATTCATTGAATTGGTTCAAACCCTCCATTTGAACCCATCTACAATTTATCACAAGACAAACTTGTAGTTCTTCATGAATACATCAATGAAAATTTTGATAAAAGTTTCATTCGACATTTCAAATCTCCAATTGATGCCCTTTTTTTTTGTCCAAAAAAAAAATGGTTATTTACAAATGTGTGTTGATTATCGTGGATTGAATCGACTCACCATTAAAAATTAATACCCTTTGTCCTTATTTTAAGGTTGTTGGACCAACTAAACCATGTTAAGGTGTACACCAAAATTGACTTCCATGTATCATACAACTTGGTGTGCATTCAAGAAAGAAATGAATGGAAAACAACATTCAGAACCTGTTACAACCATTTTTAATGTGTTGTGATGCCATTTGGCCTTACCAAATCACATGTTGTCTTTCAACATTTAATGAATGATGTTTTTTGTGAGTACTTGGATGATTTCATAGTCTCCTACATTGATGACATCCTCATTTTCTCAAAGAACATGGAGGACTATGAGCACCATTTACGTTTTGTTTTGGAAAAACTTCGAAAAGTTGGATTTTACACCAAATTGGAAAAGTGTGAATTCCATCAATTTGAAATGAAATTCTTGGGTTATGTCATCCCTTCAGATAGCATTCACATGTATCCTCATAAGGTTTAGACCATTGTTCATTGGGCTACTTTAATTTTTATTCAAAATGTCCAATGTGTTATTGGATTTGCTAACTTTTATCCACATTTCATTGTTTAATATTCTTCAATAATGACCCTTCTTACTCATTTGACTAAGAAGGATCAACCTTTTTCTTGGGGAGTTGAAATTAATAATGTTTTTCAATCTTTGAAGGTTTATTTCACAACTACCCCACTTTTGATTCATGAAGACCCTTCCAAACCTTTTGTCTTAGAAATGGACACTTATGACTTTGTGGTAGGTGTCGTACTCTCACAAGTTGGAAAATACAATCTTTTTCATCTTGTCAACTTTCATTATCACAAGTTTTTTTTACAAAGATTAATTATGATATTCATGATAAAGAACTTTTAACCATCATGGATGCCTTTGAGGGATGACATCATTTGTTCGAAGGAAATCAATACGAAATCATTGTGTATTTAGACCATAAAAACTTGTAGTTTTTCATGAAAACTTATATTTTGAATGACACCAAGCTTAGTGGCATTGTGCTTGTCCAAATTTCAGTTTGTCATCACATATCACCTTGGGTGCTAATAAAGGAAACTTGATATGTTGTCTCATCACTCGTACCTTGTACCTAAGGAAGGAGATGCAGCCTACGAGCAATAGTGTGATGTCATTCTCAAGCTTGAACATCTTTGACTTTAAGTGTTGTTGATAATTCTTGATGACACAATCCTTTCTGGTCATATGTGAAGATTTGAATAAGAACCCCCTTGTTTTTGGCATCCAAGGCTAATTAAATAATCACCATCAAGTCCAAGATTTTTCCAATGATCATGCCCAATTTTAATTTCAAAATGGTTTATTAAATTGTGATGGTCTTTTGTATGTTCATAATGGCCATGCATGACTTCAAATCTTCCAAGCTAAGCACGATGCTTTAACTACAAGTCATTTTGGATTCAACAAGACCATGGAATTAATGTCTTGAGATTATTGATGGCCATAGTTTTGGAAGTATGCAAAAAAGTTTGTCTAATCTTGCGATGATTGTGTTCAAGCAAAAAATCCTCATCATCACTTTCATGGTATCCTTCAACCATTGCCAATCCTTGCATCCATGTGGTCTTCAATTTCTTGGACTTCATCACATATCTTCCACCTCTTAATTCTTGTGATTCCATCTTGATGGTGGTGGATTGTTTAATGAAGATGGATAATTTCATTCCTTGTACCAAAACAATAACTAGCATAAGAACAACCAAATTATTCTTTGATCATGTTTTTCAATATCATGGTCTTCTTGAGGATAAATTTATGATCGTGGACTTCAATTTGCATTTAAGTTTTGGAAATGATTCTTTGAGCTTTTAAATGTGAAGGTGAAGTTGTCATCAGCTTTCCACCCTAAATTATTGGTAAACAAAATGGGTCAATCAAGTTTTGGAACAATATTTATGATGCACAACCAATTATCATCAGTAATTGGTCAAAACTTTTGGCCATGGTAGAGTTAGCCTATAACAACACAATGCATTCATTAACCCAACAAACACCTTTGTTTACAAATCATGGTTTGCATCCCAAATTTAACATCCAAGGTGTGAACAAAATCATGAATCCAACAACTGAAGATAGGGCCATGTGGTTGTCAGATGAACTTGAATTCAACTGATATTTAACCTTAAAGAAATGCAAAGATGATATAAGGAAGATGTTGATGAACGTTAAAAAGAACAATGCAGCTTCAAGGTTGAAAACTAGGTTTGGGCTTAATGGCAACATATCAAAACAACAAGGTCTTTAGAGTAGTTGGATCATCAAAAGCTAGGTCCATTCCTCATTGTGAAACAAATCAATGTAGTGGTTTTCCAACTCAAACTTTTAGGTTCTATGAAAATCCATCTTATGTTTCATGTTTTTTTGTTGGGACCTTACCACACATCTCCATTCTAGGAAGAATTTATGATCCCCCTCCACCTATTAAAGTTGATGGTGAACATGAATATGAAATGGAAGACATTTGGATTCAAATATTTATAATCATCAATTTTAATATCTTGTTCATTGGTATGGGTGATGCCACCCCAAGCTCCTTGATGGATTCAACTACGAATCCAAAGGTGAAAATAGTGGAAGGAAGAGTTGGGGCGTGTTCCTTAACTCGTAGCATTTCGGGGGTAGAGGGGTGTGTTGGAGCTCCAAGATGGGACTAAGAAGATTGACAAACAATTCAATTACTCACACAGACCTGCACAAACCAAACAACAAGTTGGTTAGTGTGTAGTTGGAGCATTATGGTGCATGGACGAACCACAGGTAAACATTGATTCACATGATTCACCACGGCCTGGACTTGGGGGAAGCCATTACTTTCCCACTTATAGTATACTATGTGCTTAGCCACGGGACAAACACCCAAATGTCATTTTGTTTTGGGACTCCCAAATGGGAGCCCCGAAATTCCTAAAATTGAGACTTTTGTGATTTTGGGGGCCCATAACTTTGTATGAAAACTTCTGATTGAGATGAGGTCTAAAAAAAAATTGTAGCCCTCATCGAGAGATTTTCAACAGTATGTTGCACACCATGTGAACGTAAGGAAATTGGGTCGATTCCAAACTTTTAGTGATTAGGAGTCAAATTGCCAATTTGACTCCTAATCCTTCTTTTGGTCATAATTTGTGTTTTAAATGTCCAAATGGGTCATGTGAGCCCATTTTAAACATTAACGTTCCAAGAGCTTTTCAATGATATAAGGAACTCCTCAATACAATGGGTTTTGACCCCTACAATTATTCTTTGAAAATTCGTGAATGCATTGGGACTCTAATTCCCAAAGTGGGAGTTCATTTGGGAGTGTGAAGGTTCATTCCCTTGCACTTTCCTACACTCTTGGGAGCATGAGATGTGATTCCTGGGCTTCTTTCTTGGCTCGCACCCTTGCAAGCCCTTGCCTTGGTTGCGAACCCAAGGCTAGGGTTGTGACAATGAGTGTGATGTGTTTTGTAAATGCACTTGGGAACCAATAAAAAACCGACGCACTCCCAAGTCCCAAGTTAGACCCAAGATGGGCCTTGGTTTCTAAAATAGAAGAATTGTGGGGACTTGAGGGCACGCTCCCAGCTCTCAGCACTTTGAAGGGTAGAGGGGCGTGTTGAAGCTCTGAGATAGGATTAGGAAGAGGGACAAGCTTTAGTTATTTACTTGGACTTGCATCAAACCAACCAACAAGTTGGTTAGTTCAATTTCTGGAGCACCTTTAGTGCTAGGACAAGCCACGGGCGACTCTCGACTCACAAGATTCACCACGGCCCGGACTTGGGGGGAGCCACCACCTTCCCCCATATAATATTCTTTGCGTCTCTCTACGGCACCTACATCCGAATGGCTTTTTGTCCCATGACTCCCAAGGAGGAGTCTCGAAATTGTCTCGGTTTTGACTCCCGAGACTTTGTGAGTTCATAACTCTTTGCTCAAACCTCTGATTTGGATCAAGTCTAAAGAAAACTTGTAGCTCTCCTTGAGAGCTTTTCAACAGTGTGTCACGCTCCACCTACACACACCGGGGTCGAATCAATTCCCGACTTTTAGTGGTCAAGAATCAAATTGTTAGTTTGACCCCTGGCCCTTCTTTTTGCCATAACTTGTGCCGGAAATGTTCAAATGGCTCATGCAAGGCCATTTTCGACATCTACACTTTGATATCTTTCCAATGATATGAAGAACGCCTCAAGGCGAGGTGTTTTGACCCCTACAATTGAGCTTTGAAATTTTGGGAGTCCCGGAGGACTCCCAAAGTCCCCGTTTCAAGAGTGTGAGTGTCATCCTCACACTCTTCCAAAAGTGGGGTTACAACAAAAACCTATCAAACACCATGGAGAAGGTTCACTAGTTTCATCAACGATATCTAAACAAGCCCAAGTCCACTCCTCGTGGAATTTGTCATTAAAAGGGAAGGTGATGCCACATATGCCAACACATGGAGTTCGTTCATATGAATGTTCATTCACAACTTGTATTAATTTGTATCTAATTCCTAATTTAGTTTCAATTCACTTTTAATTATCTCTTATTTAAATTTTAGTTAGTTTCAAATTGACTTTTAGTTGACTTTTAATTAACTCTTAGTGAAGTATCAATTAAGTTTTAGTTCACTTCCATGGAACTTTTAATTAATGCATAGTTAAATTTTAGTTCTTTTTAATGCATTTGTAGTTAACTCATAATTCATTATTAGTTCCCACATGGATGGACATGGGCCACACATGGGTGCATATGGATCACACATGGGTGAACATGGGTCACATGTAGGTTAAAATGTTTTTGAGAATTTTTTCGAGCTAGGTGCCCAATGGGTATAAATAAAGAAAGAATTCCACATTACTTTCAATATGTTCAACACTAGTTTTGAATTTTTTTTTCTTATCATAGTCTTGTTTTGTTTTTGTTTTGTTCTTACAATAAATCTTATTAAATCCTTGTCTTACACATGTCGTGTTCTTGTTATTGTAATTTTTTTGTTTTGTGAATATGGACTTGAAAACTAGGCATGCCGTTAATCTCATATTGGTTTAGGAAATTTTGTAGATTTGGTTATTTTCGTACCCATTATAATCACCTTCTATTTCAAGTCTATAACAATTGTTACATTGAAGAGGATATCAAAGGTCAATAATTGTTTTGCTAACAACCCGATTGTGTAAGTAATAATGAAGACAATAGATGGTGGAAGGGCTATAGGGTAGTATTAGAGATAGAAAAAATTGTTCCACTTTTCTTTGTGTTTTTTCAACATTAATTCTCAATGTTTCATTAGCAGTATTACATCTTTAGAATTTTTTAAAAGGTAATTTTTAAAAAATGTGTTTCCTTTAAAAGTTGTAATTATTTGGTTTCCATTTTTTTGTTGTAATTTTTTTTAATACCAAAGTATTTCCTAGCAAATCATTTTTGTCATTGATTATTGGTACTTGTTGGGTCCCAGGAGGCAATATTAACATTTGGTGACCATTTCTTGAATCTTTTCTCCAAATATATAGTTGATAATTCATGTATATGTTGGTGTTTTGGATTTTTGGAATTATATGATTTTTCGGGGGTTTATTTGTTTATTGTTCATGGGATTTCCATAAGAGATTGATTTGTGGTTGTGAGTTTGGACATAGGGAGGTACAATCATAGAAAAAAAAAATGAAAAAAAAGTTGGTATTGTAGCAAAAATAAAATACCATGGCAATATTACAAAGAGGTAAAAAGGTCAAATTTGTTGTAAAGTTTTTCAAAATTGTTCATAATAATAGAAACGATGCAAACAAAAAATGAAGAAAAAAAAAACCATGTTGAAATGTAGATCTAGGTTGAAACGAAGCTAGATTTTTGTGTGAAAGAAGGAAAGGTACCTAAATTTGCATAAGGCAACAAACCTTGAAACTTTAGCCAAATATGAGATTGTAAACTAGACTCAACATGTCACATTTTTACCATGTGTTAGTTAAAAGGTGATAACTCACTACAATGCAATGAAATCTAAAAGGTACAAAAATTTGTTTAAATTTTCACTATTGTGTAGAATTATTATGATTGTCTAGTTATAAAAGGATACAAAACACAAATGGAACTACTTTAGGAAGAAGATGTGGATGGTGGTATGATGGTTCACTTCAAGGGGATATCAACAAATATGGAGCCACCCTTGTGAACTAGTGGGGTTCTATCCAACTTTAAAAGAATAACAAAGAGACCATTTGATGACCAATAGGTAGTTTTTGGATATTGGTACCCACTATTACAAAATGTGGGTGTAGTTCATTAGTCCCTATTCAATGGACCACAAAATCCACTAGATCCCCACCAGGCCCTGTTTGGTGGGATCGATGAATTCATTCAAAATCCAATGAAAACATTTAATGAAAAAGGATGCATTTTGTCATAGGTACCCCTTCTACAAAATGGTAGGTATCCCAAAGGTGTGAGGTTCAAATATGGAAGATGCAAAAAAAACATTCATTCGACTAGGAAAATTTCGAAAAGTGAGCACAAACAAAGGACACCACAAGATGTCTTTCTTCAAATCCAAGATTTGTTGACTATTTATTAGCAATAGACATTATTACAAGTAGTAATAAACATTAAAAACTTGAAAAACCAATTTTTTTTAAAGGAAAAATTTGCACATGAAAGTTGAGATGTTTAGGAAGGTAACGGAGAATATTGTAGGAAGGGACATAAACATGTAATGTGAAACCTTCATTTTACACAAATTGTTATGGTTATCACCATGGCATAAACTACAACAACAATTGTTTTGAAATGGAGGTGGTAGATCCATATTCGGACAATGACCACATGCATGTGGTAAAATGGGTGGAAAACCTAAGGATACCTTTGTAGGAGGTTTTTTTTAAAAGTAACATATTTACCATAGTTTGGATTAATGAAAATAGTTATCACTATTTTTCTTTAAGGGCCTTAAAGGTGTCACAAATGTCATCCTTAATATCATGCCATCATCATTGACATCATCATAATGGATGAAATTAATCCATTGCTCATCCATTATGTAATTATGAAGGCTTTTAAAAAGGTTCCTTGAAATATTTTGAGTTAGTTTGAAATATTTTGAGTTAGTTTGAAATATTTTGAAACATGTTGAGTTAACTTGAAATATTTTGAAATATTTTTCCTTGAATAAAATCCCCAACAATGTGTAAATAAAGATAGTTTCCCTCATGTTATTTTTAATTTGTTCCACATTAGTTTTGGCACAATTTTGCATCATAGCCATGTTATGTTATTTTCATGTTTTCACAATAAATATTTGTTTGAAGCTATGTTGCACATTTCATGTTCTTATCCTTCATTTTCATGTTGGACTTAAATCTAGTCTCACCTTTGTCATGGTTGGTTTGTGTCCTTTAAAAAGCCAATAGTCTTTATTGTAAAATATATATTATCCTTTTCACAATTTCAAAACAAATCTATGGAAAATGTGTGGGAGGGGGAACATGCACTTTCCAAAACCTTCAAATGTCGGGGTAGGGTAGCTAACCCAAAAATTGCAAAGTAAATATCATTTTTTTGGGGAGGTAGGACATGAAGAAACAAGATGCCACTATCACCCTTCAATCATAGATGATAGAGGAGTTTCCACATGTTAAAAGTATGATAGCAATTCAAGAGAGGACATGAAGGTCCATCCCCCTTGGTTAGGATGGAAAAAGCCAAAGCATGGTGCTAGAAACCTCAAAGATGGGAAAACCTTTAAAGCTCCCAAAAGCTCCCAAATCTAGGAAGGGACACGTGGAAGCAGTAACGGATAGTTTCCAACAACTTCACACAACACCATTACCCCCTAGTTACGGGTATACATGTAGGGACCACCAAGCTATGGATTAAGGCAATTTTCATATCTAGTGCAACTATTAAGGTCAGGGTTAATATTGCCATTATAAACCAAGGTAGGACAACAAAAAATGAAGGGTATGTTGTTACCATGGAGAATGTTGATGTTAATAGATCAAACCATTTGGAGAAACCAAGTGGGAGGTATAGGCGACAATTTTCAAATTCATCATGTGATTCCACTTTTGTTGTTTGTGGGTGGCGGGAAGGGATTAACAATACATGTTAGATGTGGAAAATATTGATACATGCCCAATTAATGAGTGTTGTTGGAGTTTTATAGGGTTTAGTTTGCATCTAACTTGTTTCCTTCATTTGTCACTCCCAATAGTTGCTAATTGGACTTAAAATTTGGTACCAAAGTTGCTTCCATTTTTTTCCAACACAACAAAAATACATAGAACTTAAGGTCTTGTTAGTGGGATGTATGGTGTGCCTTTCACGGTTTTGGGTTAAATTGCAATGGACATTTTAGGCCTCCAAAAAACTATATATAATAATTATTATTATATTTGATAAAAGCACATTGCATTAGATCAAATGGTTATTATACTCACTATTTTTTGCAAATGATGAAAATGTAATGAAGGCTATATGATAAATTAAAATTTTATGGTTTGGACTCAAATATGTGTGGTAGTTTACATGTGTAATGCACAATGCAATGCATAAAACATTTTTGCAATAAATTTTTAGATTTTTTTGTTTATAAATGACAAATATGAGTGTGAACTTTGTTTCCCACGAGGAAAAAAAAGGTTATGAAGTTATGTCCATAAAATCCCACTCACCAAGGGCTTTCCAACAATACAAAGAACTTGCCCCAATTTCTCTAAACCATTCAATTTTTATTTTATTGAATTTCAATGATAAAATTGTTCAACATTCAATAATTCTTACATTGTAGATTTAAACATGATGAAACCAACTTGATGCACCCTACTCATCTAAGGCTTTCCAATGGTACTAAAAATGTGGTTAGGGGGCCTTGTGATTTGGGAGATCTCAACTTGACAAACAAACAAAATAAACAAACGATGGCTTGTGTTGTTGGCCCAGTTGAAAATTAGAAAATCACCTCCATTGACAACTTTCAAACAATAACAAAAAAATGCCTCAATTTTCCCAGAATTTTTTAAAATGAATATTGTATTGAAAATATTGTTCAATATTCAATAACTTTTGCACCACATGTCTAAACATTATGAAACCACCTTGTTGCATCCTTGCTCATCAAGGGTTTTCCAACAATCTCAATTGTGCAAAAAAACAAATGGGACAAAAAAACTACCTTGTTTAATACATTAGTACCTTGATGAATTTTTTAGTAAATAAATTATTTAATTTTTTTTCAAAAATTTGAGAAATTTATCCCCAAAATGCCAAAAATTTGAAATTTCAAGCTACACAATGTTGGAAGTTTTGGAAACCTCATAGAAATATTAGACACGATGCTCCCAACTTGATCCAAATTGATCTTATGCATTTTGCACATGCTAGATAAGGATAAAAACGCCATGAAAAATAATTGACAAGCTTTAATTAAATCTCTTTGTTTGTCAACAAGAGATATATTGTTCCCATTTGAGAAGAAATTAAAAGGCTGAAATCCCCAATTTAAAATTCCTAAGGTGGACACAAAATATGGTGTTATGACGAGGTCGCAATAAAAATTGTGCTTGCTCATAGGTGGTTCATATCAATGTTGTACACTTCTTGATTTCAAAAGGAACCTTCGATTTTAGTTCTAACTTTATGTTTTGTTTTTATGGAATCTTTGGTCCACTCTTACGTTCTTTGGATTTCTAAAACTCTTGGGTTCTAATCATTTTCACACAAAATTTAAAATCGGTCTAGTGTAAGATTATGTTCAATTCCATCTCCATTACACACAACTAATCCCCCAAAAAATGTGTTATATTAATTTGTTCAACTACTGCACATATTTCAAAATAAAGATTATGTGGTATTATTTATATACAACCAATCAAATTACAATAACTTGCATAAAATGCAAGACCAAGCTTATAGTTTTTTTTTATGAAGTTGAATTTATGTACCTAGTGAACTTGAACCTGTTTCAACAACATAACAGCCCTGATTCACATTCTAATTCAAATTTGTAAAAAGACATGTTCCCCAATGATATTCCAATGACAATTAAAAAATAATTAAAACCTTTGGTTCAAAGACCCTATTTAACCCAACCTATAAATTGGACCTTAACTTCCCAACACTGGTTCATATTTGGTTCAAAGGGGGCTTCATAGGCAGTTCAAAGTAAAGGTGTGACGCCAAATTCCAATCAACCGTTCCCAGTGTGCCCAGGGTCTCTCAGTTCAAATCTAACATTTTTTGGGATTAATGTTAAGCCCAAAAAATTGTTTGAATCTAACATTTTTGGGTCATTAAGCCCAAAAAATTGTTAGATTTAAACTCAGAGATCCTGATTTAGTTGGGATAATTGAAATATTTAGGAATAATTTGAATGGATTTTGGGATTTTTACCATGGTAACCAACATGGGTGCCACATGGTTCAGCGAAGGCTGTGGGCCACAGGTACCTGGATGGAAACAATTCACGCTAGGTGAAAAGTGTGACCTTTGAAGGACTGCGAAGTAACTTGTTCGTCAAAGGAGCAACCAATGGTGAGACAGTGACTTGTCAAAATGGTGGCATGTACTGATTGGACCAAACTTAGAAAAGGCAGAGTTTTGACGGCCCTGAACCGATCAAAAATGTCCGCCAATAGGAGGAAAGTAGTGTCGCTGTCGGGTACTGGATATATGTTCCCTATTTTCACGACACCACTCCGAGTCCCAGGCTTGAAAACTGCAGAATAACCCCCCCCATTACCCCGACAAAATATCTGGTGTTAACTTACCTAGTTACCTACATACCTACATTATTATTACCACCTATATACTACCATCCTACCTACATGAAGTTGTTAGGGTAATACGGTGCATTCACACCTGATGTTAGGGGCTCTAGTATCGAGTCCCATAACACCATTTAGGACTTAACCCTACTCATTCAGGACTTACACCTACTTACCTTGAACATTTTATGTTAAGCTAGCATTCACTTAACATTAGGCTATCACGCATTTGACATTGGGTGACACCTAGGATGCCACCTAGATTTTTCATTTAGCAATGACTTAACATCACCTTTAAATGCACCATTATAAGTAATACCTAGTAACACTAACTACTTTTATTAAAAACTTTTTGGTGCCAGTACTTAAATTAGGTTCTGCTTTCCTTCCAGGGAGGTACATTGAATGTCTGTTTTTTACCCTGTGGTAAGGGCTGAGGAGAAGGGCCTTCACAAAGTTAGGGACTGTTTGTGGGCCCTATCCAAACTTGCACCTGGCCTGAATTTTGGGGGAATGTGAGACCCTGAGGTCCTTAGTATAGGTCCACTCACACCCCCTATTTGGGTGTCCATCAGTGTTTATGGCATCCAATGTCGAGTGTTAATCATCAGAACCCTGCAAAACTTTATTTATAAGCACACCACATATGCAAAAAAATGTACAAAGGTATTGGGAAGTAAAATGAAGTTAAGGGACATGAAGTCAGCACAAAATAGATGTCAAAATCTCTCCCTTGCAACAACCACCCATCGCCTGTAGGGCAGAGAGGCTGGTCATGGTACACTTAAGGTAAGATTTCTCGCCGTTTTTGTAGGAGGGCACATTGTTTATGGTGTCCAAAGAGTAGACGGAGCCTTCCTCTTTGTGCATGTATCCCACTAGAAATTGATAAAAATGAACTAAAGATGAGAAAGTTATGGCCCCCCAAAGTAGAGGGGATCATTTTTCCAAAACATTCTCAATCAAACAGCTCATAGCCTATTTTCGAACATCTCAAAAATTCTTTAAATATTATTTTATTGCCTTTAGAGGTGCAAGATGATTTGATGATTTCAAAGCAATTTAAATCACTCAATTTGAACCCAAAAAAAAAATGAGAAAGTTATGCATTGATGAAGTAGGAAGGGTCAAAATGAAAAAAAATGAAAAAAAAGAAAGTTTTGTAATTCAAAAAATCATATTTTGTTTGTTGTTTTTTTTTGGCTACTCTTTTGGCTTTGCATTAAAAGATGATTTATAAAGCTTGAGAAGATAAATAAATAAATGAAAAACACCCGGCAAGGGAACAAAAAAAAGATAAAAGAAAGGATCAAAGTTCAAACAATAGACCACACCTAAAAGTGTAGAATGCACAATGGGGAGCCCTAAGAGAAAAAAACATGAAACCTAAAAGTTAAACCCATCACCAATAGCATGAAGCAAATTGCTTAATGCAAGACAATGCCAACTTGAACTCTTTGTAGAGTCATTAACACCCTTCGCCTATAAAATGAATGTATTATTAAAAAAAAAAGGACTTCTAGAATCTTTTACTAACCATGCCATGTTGACACATAAATGAAAAAAGTCTGAAAACATTCAAACATCTCTACTATTAAAAGGATGAGCTCATCCTGAAGATGTCAATTGCGATATGACACAATCTATAACAAATTTGAAAAGGCATTCCTATAACATTTTAAATCACTCAAAATGGAGAAAATTTGAGAAAGATTTGTCAAAATGTTTGATGATAGACTAATGTTCAATGATAGGTCAATTTACCCTAACAAGTTGACTATGGAAAAGTTAATTGTTTCCCCCAACCTCACCCATAGACATTAATTACATCCCAATGGCCTTCACTTGTTGATTTTTCATCAATGAACTTGTCTACATGACTCTCACTTCACTACTATAGGAAGGGTTGTGTGTATCCTTCCACATTATGAGAATGTGAATACAACATGCATTACATTGTTCACAGTAAGCAACATTTTTAGACCATGCACATGTCTTTATTAGTTGCACCACTCCATGTAGCTAGTAAGGTACTCATTGTTGATTTTGCACATTCACTTCATTGCATTGTGAAGGAATGCCCTTCAACTAATGAGGAATTACCAGATACAACCTTGTATGCCTCAAAAAACAAACACATTTAATTAGAAGAAAATGATGGGAAAAATAATCACCTAATGGTAACAAGGAAAGCCAATCATCCAAATTGTCGAAACATCTTCACTAGGGGAACTATTTGTTTATCTTCATTTATGTATATGCATTACCAATCAACATGTTACCCTAAAGTCTTACATCAATTATTAATCCAAGACTGGAAAGGCTAAGAAAGGAAATAACAACTACTTGAACAACTTTGCATCAAAGGGATTGAAAGCTTGGATCAAGTCATACTTGTGTGGTTTGTGTGCAACAACCTACTTAAGAGTGCCATCCCTATGGCATAGATCCATTGTTGCCCTAACATCTTTGTACATTTGTGCATAACTGCCAAAAATGTGCAAATAGATATCACCCATTATCTTTACATTGAAACATTAGAAACCATCAAGGAGTGAATATTATACATTATACATGACATACAAAAACATTAGAGCACTTGAGCATTGTCATATGTCTAGCACATGTAGGAGGAATGCAAAAACACCTTTTTCCTAGACAAATTATTATGCCAGTGATGCACACCCCTCAAAACAAAAAAAACATGAAGATGGGAAAAAAGAAAAGATGGGAGATAGTTGTTGCAAGAGGCAAGTAGTAGATACATACATACTAGAAGGTCATAAAAATCAGCATAGAGAAATTTACTTTGATGAGCTTACATTGCCATCTGCACATTACATTCTATTTGTGCAATACACAATAATTGAACATAGTCAAACTTTGCAAATTTGTTTTAAAAATACCACCATTCTTGGTTAATTATGCATAATCATATGCAAAATCTGAGACCCATTTCTATATTGCCTTTCATTTTTGTACACTCCACTAACTAAAAGATTGTTTGAATGAAAGAACATTCAAGGCTTGAATGTCTATAAACAAGGAAAAGGTTCAAGAACTTCTACAACTTAGACCCATAACAAGGTGGAAGTTCAATTTGCAAAAGGGGTGTGTCAGAAAGAGACCATACTTACTCAATACCAAAAGGGATTTTTTTTGGAAACTAATTTTGGAAATCAACAAGTTGCATAAAGAGATAGGCCTTTGATAGTGAAAAAAGAATGTCAATTAGAGCATGATCAGGCTCATCATATGACTCACGTGACAATGTGGAACCATAAATGGCCTAACATTCCTCCCTTGTCAATTTCTAGAATCCATGGTATGCCACCTTGACATATTTGTGGCAGTCCATCTGCAAGCAACCACCAAAAATCTTATACACCAATAATAGTTTTTTTTAAAGAAGCAAACACAAATTAAACCAATGCTACCAAAGGATGGTACACCAAGGACATTGTTGTCTTCATTGTCATTCATTTCCATTAGAGTCGAGTAACATAGTCTCCACACAACTTAGTGCAGTTGTGTAGATCTAGCTTCAATTTTAGCAAGGCACACTAAAATTAGTACGATGGAAAGAAACAAGGCTACTATATCATCTTTGTTCTTGGTAGCATACTTTTTTTAGCATTTCTTGCCTTTTTTTTCAAGAAAAGATAACAATCCTCGAGCAAATAGTCTTGTAATCATCTCACCTTGAGGATAGAACCCATTTCCTTGTCAAGCACAAGACCTTTAACCATATACTTCCAATCAAACTTCCAGTATAGCAGTTATAGAAAAGAAAGCTAATAGTGAGAATATAATAGGAAGCCATTCTAAAACACAATAACAAATGCATACATGTAATGTAAGTCTCAACAATTTGCAACAAAACAATAGTCTCTAGTTTGCTCCATTGTGAATTGGGTCTTTCATAAGTTAAAAAATAGAGCTTGGTTCTAATGAAGGGCTGAGAGAGTTCCAAAAAAAGGTCCCAAAATGCTACCAAAATAGTGGGAACGTGCAAGAAGAGAAATAATTCAAAGAGATAATTGGATCTAATTGCAGATGGGGGAGGACCCACCTTTTTGGACACCCTAAGTCATTGACCAACTTTTGTATGGGGCATGTGTAAGCCATGTTTTCAAAAGTTTCGGGCTTATATTGGGCAAGAGTGTAGTCCATATTGCATCCAACTGCCACAATATTCTTCATGTTCAATGATTGGTTGCAAAAAATATGCGTCCACATGTCAACAGGGCTTTCTTGCTTTAAGTCTAACCACACATGAAGTTTATGTTCTATTGACGATGCCTTCGCCCCAACAATCAAAGAATTAGACAACGTGTGGTGGGATTCAACATGTTGCCATTCTAACTATTTTGTTTCCTTGGATTGGTCCATGTTTGTGGTAATTATTCCTATGAAGCCAACAATTGTTCTAATATCCATTTGGAGAAAAACTAACGAAAAAACTAAATTAAGCTTAGCCTAAAAGTTAGGATGTTAATGGAATTTGGTGCAAGCTTGAACATCTTCCTCAATGTCACAACAACATTGTTTTCCTCAAGCTTAAAAATTGTTCCCTAAACACCACTGAGCATCTTGCCCATGTGAATAATTCATGTGCAAGTTTTTACACTAGTAGAAATCAGCCAAAATGAACCATTCCATTTACAACTACATGCGATTTGTAGTCGTTTGTGACTAGATTTGGGAATATTTGTAACTACAAGACCAAATTTCAACTATTTTGGTCATTCTCACAACTATGATGCAATTATTAGAAATTTCAGCCTATTGGTTGGATTAATTTTACATTTATTTTCATCCATTAAAGGTTGATATGTCCCATTAATCACAATACTCACCAAATTAGTTGCATCCTAAAGGTATTCTACAATGACATAGGGGTGTATTTTAATGTATGTACTAAAATTTTATATATATATATAGAGTTCATATAATGAATCTCAAAACTAATATTTAAACATTGAATTTTTTTATTCAAATCTGAAAATTGATATTTGGCCCTGAAAATTGTTATTTCAATTGTTAAAAAAATTATTTGAATATCATTATTTCAATTTAAATTCAAAAAGGCTTATTGGATATAAAATTGATATTTGAATTCTAAATTAATAATTTCTGAATCCAAAAATTAGTATTTCAATTCAGAAAATTATTAATTGATTATAAAACGGACATTTAATTTTGAATATTTTTATATTCATATGAAAATTTATGTTACAACTCTGAAGATTTTGCATTTAACTTTTAAATAATCATTTGATTTGAACCCGAAATTTCAATTCCAAATTATTATTTTGGATTCTCAAAATTAATACTTCCAGCGTGAAAATTATTAATTGAGTCTAAAAAATGGACATTTCAATGTTGAATATTGTTATTTGAATCTGAAAATTGAAATTTAAATTCTGGAAATTGTTATTTAAATTCAAAAAATATATTTGATCTAAAACTTGATATTTGAATTCTAAATTATTATTTTCGAATCTAAAAATTAGTATTTCAATTCAAAAAA
>Ga0116228_10001191_pt1 | contig 21285 bp, 14 predicted proteins | sample S1TSphfallax_2_FD_89694 | JGI IMG/M metagenome (GOLD analysis project Ga0116228, IMG submission 89694) | Host-associated microbial communities from peat moss isolated from Minnesota, USA - S1T2_Fc - Sphagnum fallax MG | ecosystem: Host-associated > Plants > Peat moss > Unclassified | place...
ACCCTTCACCATCCACCCATGATTTCAAGTGACCGGGGGAATGGATCCAGCAAATGCCCAAGAGAAATACAATGTGGATCTAAGGTTACCAATGGACAGTCCTCAGTGGAAGTGAGGGATTCTAGCAGCACTGGATGCAGTGATTTAGAGGTAGGAGTGCATCAGGAGGCTCCTGCCCTGGTGTCAGGATCATTTGTTGCCAGCAGGACATTAAAGGTGAGTCCAAACAACAGAGTTGAAGTCCCTGCTGACCTCACCCACTCAAATGAGGTCAGGGAAGTCATTGTCAAACTCTATTTTGCTGCAATATTGCCTATGTTCCTTTACATTGCAAACATTTCTGTTGGTGGCATCTCTGCACCCAATACAATTCTGTTCTTTTGTGGAGTTCAAGTTCCCTCTCTGCCCAGAAAAGTCTGTCAAATAGCTGGTGCTCATCTTGCATGTGTTAATCGATGAATCTAGGATGTGTGCATATTTTTTAGCATTGAGCTTTCACTGTGTGCTTGGACAGAAGAACAGTCCAACAAAAGCAGGCATATATGCAGAACAGAGCTCTGAAGACAGTTGTGCAGCGTTTGTAAAGCCTGGTGCTGATGCCTCCTGTGATTATGGAAAAAACCTATCAAGAAAATTTCCTGGTATGACTGCAGCAGGGAAGGTGGGACAGAATGCCATTTTCAAGAAGGGACCGATGATGGATAGCCTTGTTAACTTGTCCAATATCCTTTGGTATCCAACAAATAAGGCAATTCACCATAACCTCGAACCATGCCCTGGAAAAGAAAATGTGGAGAGCAGAAAGAATTTTGACATGCCATGGGACAGGGATGTAGTTGATGAAGACATGCAAGAAGGAAGGTTGGAAGGTTAGTTCTTGAGTGAATTCTCTGCTTTGGTGTATTTCTCACTACAAAACATATCTAGCATAGAACTGCTGTCAGACTTCATGTCAACTAATTCTCCCAGTATTGTTTGACAATGCAGTCTTAACCAAATCCCCTGACTGGGGATTTGTAAACATGTGGTGTGTATAATGGGGGTCTGCCTAGTCAGACCTGTGAGAAAGCACCTTCTTACACCAGAAAATTGTTTACACTGACCCTTCTCATTTTGTCATGATCTGTAGCCCTGGGAGTACAGGAGTTGGCTTCTACTCAATTGAGCAAGAAACGTGATAGACCAGAGGAACTCCTCAGCAGTGTGGCAAAGCAAGAGAAAGGTATTCAGTTCATGATCTATGTTTATCTCATGAGCTAGTCATGTGATAAGGAAAAGAGAATTGTCATGAACTTACCAGTCAGAACTTCCTGTAAGATTTTGTGTAAGATCCCTGGAGCAGGGTTGTAAGACCACTGGAGCATGTGCTGATTTATGTAATTCAATGTCAGCCACTCATCTCCTTCATACAGCAGTGCCTTCCGCCCTGGACCTTGAGCTCCACCCTCTGTTCATGAGTTGGAAGGCACTGTCAGCAGTGCTTTCCCCTGTACATTAAAAAGTCCTACATATCCTTGACTGGTTGGTGACTACCTGGTGCCAAACCCCATGCTTTTCACACTGATGTAATGAGGTCCTCTTTCTTCCTCCATGTCTGGACATGTGGACCTTACCACTTGAGAGAGCTTGTATGCGTTTGGCTGTGACTAATTGAGGAGCCTCTTTCTTAGTACTGTCTGGACAGTAATTATCCTTTACATTATGCAATGTGCAGGATAACAATCTAAAAAATTCTTTGACACTACGCAATGTGCAGGATGCCAATCTAAAAAAGCTGGCCACATTGATCTGAACAATGGAGTTGGACCAGCACTGACAACACAAACTGTGGACAAACCAGCTCCAAAATCTGCAGTGGGAAGAACTCCAGCAAACACATGTGAGAAGGCACAGAATAGTAGTATAGCAATGTTGCAACTACACCCCCAACAAAGTCTTGAGGAGTGTAACAAGTCCCCTACTTCATTTTCACATGTGGGCAACCCCTCATTCTCAAGTTTTCACCAAGACAGATTATGGGAAGAGCAAGCTGAAGCTTATTCCAGTGGGGGGAGAGGGAGTCCAGGTTGCGAAGATGATGCCAATGCAGAAGTGATTAACGCCACTTCACTTACAAGTGGTATCTCATCTGTAGAGTCAATACATTCTGCCCTAGGCTCCCAGAGAAGGTACTCATTAGATCGAACTTTGACCTCCCCAAGCACAGTAACTGATGAGACATGCAGAAGTCATGATCTGAAGAAGGGCAAGAAAAATGGCAGACCTCGCACCCCACTTAGATCCCTGCTTGCACAAGACAATAATTGCAAAAACTCTGAGAACAACTTGGTCAATCATCAATCAAGGCCAGTCACCAATCCAAAGCGTTCCAATATCTGGAGTAGCTGTATTTGCTGCTCTCGTCCTGCATAATATGCACCAAGAAGGTAGAGGAGACCACAACTCCCTTTTTCTTGTTCATGTTAGAGTTGGATGGTGTTCCATATTCACATTTACAACTGAAAACCTTGTCCATTAAGCAATATATGTGATTTGGTATCAATCCTTGATGATACTCACTGTATTTGCTCAGGAAAACAACATCTACTGCTGATAGATGCTGAGTTTTGTTTGATACAACTTTATTAGCTTGTTCTCCAATTTTCCTCAAGAATCAAGCTTAGTTTTGAAGGATGTACTTTATTGAAGGTTTCCTCATGGTTTTATCTTGCCTCACCACCAAGCCCCGCAAATTTCAACCCCAGTACTAAAAGAGTTTCTTCATATTGGTATGAAGAACTCAATCTGGACTGAGTATTGTGTAGTGCTGTACTCAGTATATGAGTATAGCAAAACAGACAATGTGATAGTATGTCATTTGCAGAGGGACCTGACCAATAGTAAACTTAATTGTGCTACCTAATGACTTGGAGAATTTTCATATCCTTTCAACGGTGTTGTTTGTAACATGATCCATCTTCTGCATAGAGTTCAAGCTCAGAGTGTGACTAAAGGATGTGGATGCAAAGCTTCGAGCGTTTGCTGGTCTTATCAACTTCATTGTCTTGTTATGTACTATGTTAAGGCATTAAGGCCCATTGCATATAGGAATAAAATGGAGCCTGATAGGGAGTTCCAAACTGGTATAATACTGTTCCATTACATGGTAACCTGTTCTACTAGGTCCTCTTTGAGAGCATAACTAGTGTTCCTCATGTAAACCAGTGTTCCTCACCATTGATAAAAGGAACTGCTATAGTGTTTCCAACTGTCAATTCATGTCACAAGTGGAACTGGTAGAAACAAAAGTGGAACAAACACATGAGCACCTGTCCCACCTAAGAAAGAACCTAAAAGAGTAAGACAACATAACCATTTGTAGGGAGTGTCTCCCCAACATGGCAGCATACCATCATTGCACAAGAGCTCCCCAATTATATCATGTATCCTATTGCCTTCTGACATTTTCATACCTCCCTATTACCTTTTTGAACATTCCTAGTCACCAGATGGTTGAACCTCATAACTCACCTTCTTGTGTGTCCCATATCGTGTAAGCTTGGCGCTCTTGTACAATTGGTTGTATTTGGTAACCAGGTCAAGTGCCTTGGTTATTGTGAATGGTTTCAGCAAGCCTCAACTATTCACAGTAACATGAATATAATAGTCGAGACAACCATGAGCATCAAAAGTGAAATATAATTTGAACTTTCGAGATATAGAGGGTGCACTACAACTCTTTGAATGCTAACCTTTGTGGTGATGAAAGTAACCAATTGCAACTATCAAGGAACACTCTTCCACATTTTTGGGATTTATTTATACACAACAAAATCTGCCCCGGATATTATTCACCCCTTTAAACACTAGAGGAGATGCATCAATTGGCTTGTGCAATTTACAATTGTATGAAATGAACCCTAAACCATACATGCACACAAGCTCTCAAGTATTTGAAGTAATTTTTTGTAGTGCAATAGGTACCTTGTGTTCAATCTCTTGAAGTGTTGACTAAGAGTTAGTTGCTTGAGGTTGATTAAGAAGAGATATAGCTTGGCTCTTCATAGCTGCTAAAATTTCCATGTCATTCACATGCATTTGGGATTCCATTTGTCTCCATGCCATTCATTTTTTTCATGGCAAAAAAATTTCAATTTTTTTTACTTGAAAAACCTAGTACCTATACAAAGGAGTTTTCATGAAAAAAATGCCCCATGTTTGCCATACAAAGTGGATACAAATGAAGCACAATAAAAATCATTGGCACACAAAGATCACTTTCAACTTTTGGAAGGTATATATTATTCTTTAGCCCAATGTTTCCTTCCATGGAAATGGCAAATTCATGGTCGTTGTTGATTTTATAAATGATTATTTGCATGGCTTCATTCCTTATACCTAGGTCAAGCAAAAGAAACAAGACATTAATTCAATTTAAGACATAACTAAGAAAGTGTTTTGAAATAAATTGTTCTGACCTTAGTTTGGGGCTTGTAACTAAGATTAAAGTAAAGATTTAAAAAGAGGTAAAAACCAAATCAAACATAAGATGAAAATGAAACATTCACCAATATGATGAATTGGACAATGTTTATTAGTCATAAATGATGAAAACTTACCAATTGTCAATAAAACAAAACACCTAACAAAGGGGGGGAAAAAGTTACAAGATGAAAGGACACAAGTCATGGCAAAGAAAAAATCCTGCAAAAAGGGCGGACTATTAGTGAAATGGGAACAAATCAAGTATTTGAACCTCCCCTTGTCATGAAAAACATTTCATATAAGGAAAGGGAAGGAACATATAAAAGAACGATTAACATAGAAGAACCTTCACTTGTAATAATAGCATGTTTGTTGCAACCTCATTGACACCTTCTACCTATAAAATGAATGTAAAATTGAAAGAAGAGGGCCTCCAATGCCTTTTGCTTTGCATGCCATGTTAGCACATCAATGAAAAAAATAGTCAACATGTTGATGCAAACACGTAAAGACCTAGATATGGCTAAAAGGAAAAGCATGTTTAGTAGATATTGATTGTAATAAAAACCATCCTTAGCCCGAGCTGCAATTGTCATGACAACCGCATGAAATAAAGCTACATGTGAAACCAAATCTATTAAAATGGGGTTAATGATGATGATGTCAACCAATGTCTGAACATCATCCACTAAAACCACAATGTTGATTCAACAATGCAAAAATTGAAAAGGAGGTGGTGGAAGAATGTGGGTCTAGACATATAAAACATATAATCCCATAGATTTCACAATAGACGCAAATGCATCCACATAACATCATGGGAAGTTGTCTTCTCCCCACCATGGACACAATGAAGAAAATAGATCCCCATAGGGTCCAAAGGTTAACCACAAATGCAATGTGACAATTGAAGGCTAAAGGATGGGGGGGGCCCAACCAAGTGTGCAACGCCATGGAAAAAATGTCTAAAGCCAATTAGAAAAAAAAAACATTGTGAAAATAGACAACCATGTAGCCACATTTGACACCTCACAAATCTCAAGCACACCCAATGCAAATCAAAAGGAAAATTAAAAATGATGTTAAAAAAAAAAGATTTTGAAATATTCTCATGAAGCCAATATGTTTTTCTTTCTACCAACTATCTAAATGGGGGTATGCATGTTGCCACCACTAGGAAAAGAAGCTCATGTACTAGCCTTAAATGGGCTTGGAAAGATAATGAACTTAAATTATTTGTTTTTATTGCTTCGAATACAAATAGGCAAAGATCCGAAAAGGACCTAGAGGCTATGTTGGGGACAATTATAACATAATTCTATAAATAGGCCACTGAAACAATGCCCTTTACATAAATGAAGCTTAACATTAAAAGAAAAACAAGTATTTTTAATTAGTCTTTGCGATTAAATTTTTAATCACAAGTAACATTTGTGATTAAAATCCCCTTAATCACCTTGGACAAGTCGCATACAACATCAGTCATAAATGACAAGGGTATTGAATGAAAAAAAACCAACAAATACAAGTTCATCCTTTGACTCCATTGTATACGTATTCTCACATGTGACTAAGATGCAATTATTTTGGTCACAATTGAATGCAAATGATGTGTTGCCATGTATCTCAATATTTAATTATTTAAAATATAAATATTATTGTTATTTTGAAATAATCTAAAACATTTAATTCAAATGTTTAGATGATCTTATATTGTGACACGCAATCCAATGTAAATATGCCACATGAAAATTTTAAATGAATTTCATACAAAATAGTAATATTAGGTTCGTAGGTATGTAAGTAGGTGCCCACAAACCTAGGCTACATACTTAGCACCTATTTAAGTAAAAAAGTAAATAGAAGATCCTACCTTTTTAAGTTAAATACCTATTCATATAGGTAGGTATTTAGGTAAGTAGGTAGATAGGTTGACCTCGGAAGGTAGGTAAAACTAAGTACTTACTTAAGTAAGTAGATAGGTAGGTTGAAAAAGTAGGTAGTTTAAAATTGTGCATAGTTTTATTTTATTTTTGTTTTAGGTTAAACCTTTTGATTGGATTATCACAAAATTTATTAATGTGAAATTTTATGATCACACCCCTTGTTTGTATAATGTTTAAAATAGGAATGGAGAATAAACAATATTTGATAAGTTTTGAACTTGCAATTTCTTCACAAACTAAGTTACAACTCCAAAATTTTCTTCATGCCTTTTGTTTTATTTTTTTAATTTCTAAATATATATATTCAAATAAATTGTTCATTAAATAATTAGATGATCATTTATTTAACAATGATTATATTTAACATATATTTAGAATTTATAAACTACAAATATTCATTAATCATTATCAAATACTTAAATAAATATTTAACCAACTAACTATCTAATTACTCACAAGTTATCAATACATAACTCATAGATAAATAAATAAATAAAATATTCTGAAATCCTTTTTTATTTTTAAAAATATAATCGAATTATAATAAATATAAATAATTTGAGAAAAATATAAATTATATAATAAATTAAGAATAAATATTTATAAATATACATATTTTTATTATAAACAAGGATCTAAAAACTTTTATTAGAAAATAAATTCTTATAGGAATTATTTACTTTAGAAGTAATATTATAAACTAATTATAATAATTACCCATTTTAATTAAAGTAATTAATATATAATTACATTTATTGCTATAAAATTTGTTATTACTTAATTTTTTTAAATTGGTAATTATTAACCATAAATACAATACTCCAATGAACTTATAAATAAATTAATAATTATGATGATTTTAGAATAATTTTGTGTTATTGTAAATATAAAGTTTATGTTGTTATATTATAATTTTACTATAAATAAGTAAATAATGAATATTACATACAATTATTTGGTGCATCTCTTTTTTAAATAGAGTAATTACATCAACTTTGTTCATTATTCTAAAATTATTATAAAAAATTAAAAATTAAAATCTTACCATAGGCGATGATTTTTCAATTATAGATATGAATTTATTATTATTATTATTATTATTATTAAAATATAATTATTGTAAATACATAATTAAATGTTTTAGTATATTGGAATATAATCCTTACAATTATAAAAATTCATTTAATTATAGTGATTTTATAATAATTATACATTAATTACAATACAATTATTATAATTCAAAAAATATAAATAATTAATGTAAAAATCTATGTTGGAATATATATGATTTATTTGAAATATAAGTAATATATAAAGTAATTTAATGTAATGAAATTATTATAAAATCACTATAATTATATCAATGATTTTAATTACAATAAAATTACTATGAATATTTTTAATACTAATTTGAAATATAAATTAAAGTTATGAATATTAAGTTTAATCATAAATCAAATAATTATTATATCTAATGTATAACTACTTAATTAGAATGATTTTGCAATAGTTGTACATATTTACAATATATTTTTTGGAATTGCTATAAATGCTTTTATGATTGAAAATTTAATAATAGTTTGTTTACAAAATAAAACCTACATATAACTTGAATACAATCAACATATATAACCCATATTATACACATGTACATCTTAATATATTCTCATATATTAATGGGTAGATTACATTTAATACATCATTGTAAACCCATACACCTTATAATACACATAATACACATTGTATATACTAAGAAGGCTATGATTCACATGGACACATTTGCAACTAATGGTACACAAATGGGTCTTTTTGAATGAAAAACATGTTAAAAATCCAAATGAAAAAAACATTAGTTGCAAATTAATTGGAAAATAGTTACAAGCATGACCAAATTTTTAAAATAATTGTAAAAATAACCAATGTTAATTATAAGTGACAAATAGTTTGTCGCAACCCCACTTTGAAGCAAGTGTGAGGATGAGACTCACACTCCCAAAAAGTGGGAATTGGGAGTCCTCCGGGACTCCCACAACTTTAGAGTTCGATAGCAGAAAGCAAAACACCTCGCCTTGAAGTGTTCTTTATACCGTTGGAAAGGTCTTGAAGTGTAGATGTCCAAAATGGCCTTGCATGAGCCATTTGGACATCTGCAGCACAAGTTGTGGGCAAAAGAAGGGCCGGGAGTCAAATTAGCAGTTTGACTCCCGACCACTAAAAGTCGAGAATCGACCCGAGTCCGACGTCTGCAGGAGGAGTGCAACATGACGTTGGAGAGCTCTTGAAGAGAGCTACAAGATTTCTTTAGACCTCATCCTAATCAGAGGTTTGAGCAAGAAGTTATGGATGCCCAAAGCCTCGGGAGTCCAACCCGGGACAGTTTCGGGACTCCTCCTTGGGAATCCTGGGAAAAAGTGTCATTCGGATGTAGCCTCCATGGAGAGCTACAGAGAATACTATATGGGGGAAGGTGGTGGCTTCCCCCGAGTCCGGGCCGTGGTGAGTCAAGTGAGTCCGAGGTCGCCCGTGGCTTGTCCCAACACCAAAAGGGTGCAGAATGAGTTCTAACTAACTTGTGGTTGGTTTTGGATGCAGGACCGAGTAAATAAGTAGTTGTCCCTCTTCCTAATCTATCTCAGAGCCTCAACACACCCCTCTACCCCTCTTAGTGTTGAGTGCTGGGAGCGGACCCTCGAGTCCCCAAACTTTCGCATTCTTGAAGCTAGGCCACCTTGGGCTTAGCTTGGGACTTGGGGTTGCATCATAGTCACAAATTGATTAGTTACAAAAACCCAATTTTTTTATAGTGTAACCCTCCATTAAAAATGAGGAAACAAACCTACCAATGGACTAAAGGAATTTGAGGGCATTCCAAAAAGCTCAGACCCAAAAGTTTTTGAAAAACTCCCAACATGGCTGAATTGAATTGAAAATGTTGAGTTGGCACAAAAAATCCAAACGAGGGGAGAAGCAACAAAGCAAATGGAAAAAACTTTGAACAAAACACTAAAAGAAAATCCCAAATGCTACCTAAACATCCCCTAACTTCGAAAAATGCATCAACATGGCAAACATCTTCGGCCAAAGCCTCCCACAAAAAGGATGAAAAAAAAACTAAAATAAAAAAGGACGCCCAAGATCTTAATGTTGTCAATAGGGCAACAAAACTAGTTGGGAAGGTAAACCCAAAAGGCAAGCCATAAGAGGCCCAAGTCAAACACTTGCAAGGCTAAACACCCAACCCCATAAAAGCCAGTGGGGAGGCAAAATGATTAAAGGCAAGGAGAACAACATGGGTAGGGTCGAGGATATGGGTGTCATCAACTAAAAAAGGGAAAAATCACAAGGGAAAACGTTCAAGGAACAACACAAAGCACAAAAATGAACAAGAAAAAAAAGATCTATAAACAAGTCGCCTTTACGCATGATTAAAAATGAAAGGATGACAAAAAAATCTCCCAAGGGGGAATCGTCACTAAATAACAAAGGAAGCTAAAGGGCAAAAAATGAATGAACAAAGGGGGAAAGATGAAATAATTTATTCTTTATCATTCAAAACTCCTAGAAGATGACTTTATGTGAAATGGTGTTAAAGGTGTTCATTACATCCAATTAAAACACCACCCAATTGAGATGGACATCCAAAACAACTTGAAAACCATACACCATTGCTTCACAACCACCTTTAACTACCATGCCAAATTGATACGCAACAAATGAGAAGAAAACACATTGCAAAATTATAGAATTAAAGCCTTCCTTGTTTACTAACTAATAAATTGTTTTACCCATTATAATTAGTTAAATGCCACCTAAAGGCTTAGTTAGATACCATTTGAAGGTTTGGCCATAGCCAAAAACCTAGTGACATTAAGAATGCAAGCCATGGACTATGGGACGTGGCCAATGTTCACATGGGAATGCAACTAATGGAATTAAATGAAACCACTAATTAAATTCTTGGGGTCAAATTAATTTTAGAAATGTTCAAAAACAATGCCTAATGGACTACATACTAACAGATGGGACATGCACAAGAAAATTGACCTAAAAACATCCAAGGAAAGGTCCACATCTATGTCTAACTACAAATCCATCAAAGAGTTCAAACAAAGGGAATTTAAATCCAAAAGACACAAAAGTTGCGGCAAGAAAGGCAAAAGCCTTAATAACACTTGCAAACTCCTCATCACACCCAAAGACTAAGGTTTGTCCTAATTAACATGAAGGGGGCACAACATGAGCAACATTTGGAGGGGGCAGGGTTGCCAATAAATAATGATATCAAAACAAAACCATCACAAGTGCACATGCCTGAAAAAGATGTTCTGCTTGAAGTTTTTCCCAATACCTATAAGTTTTTTGTCAAAGGCGTGCCTTGATCTCCATGTCCATTCGCTTCACCTCAAGGGGGAAAAAAAATTATTGTCGAATGAACAACAAGAATATAAATGTGTGGCAACCGCATCAAACAATTCTCAAACAAGCTAGTCCAAAGGAAGGCAAAAAACAACTTGCACATCTTGACATAAAACAAAAGGGATGCACATGTACAAACAAGGTTGGGGAAGACCCAAAAGGAAAGTTTTAATGAGATCCTATGCCAAAATCCAATTTCAAGTTGTTGCCAGGGGAAAAAAGGTTAGAAATGTGACTAACAAATTGAAAAAAATATTTGTTAAAAGATGGGAAAACTATTTGTCAACAAAACCTAAAAAGCCCAACAATGCCTCTAATGATGAGCCATGCCATAGTACAAAACTAAAGCGCTATAACCAGAATAAGGGACATTGCACTAAACCCCATTCTTACCCCCAAAAGATGAAAAAAATCACATGGGCCATGAACCCAAATAACCACACCTAAATTGGAAATGGGAAAAAGCCAAAAAAATAATACCTTTATGAAAAGCCTACCTACCCCAAGCCAACCCACAAGCCTACCAAAAAAGATGACCTAAAAACGCACCACCCTAGGCAACCCCACCCATAAAGAAAAGTCATCAAAACACCACACACACCACACTAAACAACCTACCCAAAGAAACCAAAACAAAACTTCATGCAGTTAGATCATTATGTTCAACCTGACTATTGATGTGACGACATTTTCCACCATTACTCGTTGATAGCAAAACTCCATCACCTATTCAATGTTATTATGTTGTTCCTCAATTCTCCTCACATTCCTCAAAGCTTTCCATTGTTCTTCATCATTCTCCATCAAAACCAAACAAAAGCCAAAAGGGCTATTGGGCATTAATTAGCCTAACCTAGTTTGGGTTAAATTTAAGTAGGTTGGTTAAGAAAGTTTTTGGGTTTCAATCAGAGGTTCATGAAGTATTATAATAGGAAGTTCTTATCTAAGATGGATTGCTAGGGATGGGTGCCTAGATAAGATAAGGTCGAAGGGGGAGGGGGGGGGGATAAGGTCATTAGGTTAGGTTAAGATAAGGTTATCCTATCTTGGCCTTGACCATGTAAGCTTCCTAGATATGGGGTTGTGAATATGGTGGTTGAGGCTTTTAGGAAGATGCTAGATATTAGGGTTAGGGTAAAACATCAACTTTTTTTTTTGCTACAACTTGTTACCTTCATTTTTTTGAGTGATGAATGGGGTGTGAAATAGTGGGAGGGGAATGAAGGTTGATGATGAGCAATGTGAAAGTTTTGGAGATTAAGTATGCCCTCAAAAGGTACACATGCAAAAGGAGGCTATTACATCATGAGAGGTTGGGTTGACCAAGCACGTCTAGCCGGTAACAAGAAAACTTGGAGGTGGAACCATCAATGGTGGTGTTGGTGGCTATTGAAGGTGATTTTGGTGGGCATTTTACTTAAAGGTGAGGGTGGAAATGTACATGGATTTTGAGATAGGCTTGGTAGAAAAGCAAGATGAAGAGGTCGACGAAGGGTTTGACTTGGTAAGTGAGTAGAGGTCTACCCCTTTAAAGGAAGGTAGAGAAGGATAGGAGGAACTTAGTCTCAAGGAGTGGGAAGGTTTATTGTGGTTAGCAAGGTTTTGAATAAAGGTAGGAGAAAAAGAAAAAGGATGTTGGGTGATAGGATAATAATATTTAAAGCAAGGTAGGAGCTTGGTGGAGAGGAGATCCAAATTGGGGATTAGATTGAACAACCCATGTAATTATTATTTTTTGTGTGAAGTTCTATTTTCTTTTAGAGATGTTATATTTAGTTGTTATAACTTGTATGTGGGAGGTTTTGGTTATGAATTATTGGTTATAGGGTTGTGATTTTGTTATAACAAAAGGAGAAAGTAATGTAGGAGTACGATGGGTAGTTACCATCCAACTTAGATAGGGTGGGAGAAAAATATTGACGCACTCCCAAGTTCCTTATTAGACCCACTTGAGGGTCCAAGAATGTTGAGTTGCGGAAAGTTGGAACTTGAGGGCCACTCCCGACTTCCAGCATTAAAGGGGGTAAGAGGGGCGTGCTAGAAGTCTCGGGATTAGACTAAGAAGAGGGACAATTATGTTGTTACACGGTCTTGCATCCAAAAACCAACCACAAGTTGGTTATAACTCATTTTACACCCTTTTGGTGTTGGGACAAGCCACGGGCGACCTTGGACTCACTTGATTCACCACAGCCCGGACTCGGGGGAAGCCACCACCTTCCCTCATATAGTATTCTCTGCGTTACTCCGCGGGAGCCACATCCGAATGGCACTTTTCCCCGGGACTCCCAAGGAAGAGTCCCGAAACTATCCCGGGTTGGATTCCCGGGACTTTGGGCACTTATATCTCCTGGCTCCGACCTCCGATTGGAGTGAGGTCTAAACCAAAGTTGTAGCTCTCCTCAATAGTTTTCCAATGCCCTATCACACTCCTTCTACAGACGTTAGGAAGAGGTCGATTCCTGACTTTTAGTGGTTGGGAGTCAAACTGCTAGTTTGACTCCTAGCTTTTCTTTTGCCCATAACTTGGGCTTCATATGTCCAAATGGCTCATTCGAGGCCATTTTGGACATCTAGACTTCAAAACCTTTCCAACGGTATAAAGAACACCTCAATGCAAGGTGTTTTGACCCCTACAATCAAGCTCTAAGTTTTCAGGAGTCCCGGAGGACTCCAAGTCCCCACTTTTGGGAGTGTGAGTCTCATCCTCACACTTAGCTCAAAGTGGGGTTGCGACAAATACGTTGCCTAAAAGGAGGTATAGAAAAGAAAAAGGATGCTAGTCCTACTGAGTTGTGGTTTACTATATTAAGGTTAGGTTTGATATTGCAAAGGGGCATATTCATAATCAAGGTACCTTTTTTTGACCACATGATTCAAGGACTTTGTTTTTGTTATCTTCCAAATATTAAATCGATATGAAATAAATGTAAGTGAGATATATTGGATAATTCAAATCATGATAATTTTCATGGTGGTGGTGATTTTTCACATGAGTATGTAATTATGCATAAATATTTTGGTAAAAAACCAAAAATGTAGAAAATGAATACATAAGTTTTTATATACAACTTAACATGTTTTCTTGCATGAAAATTTCATGCACATTTTGCCAATCCTTGGGGCCACAAATTCTAAGCCTAGTGAATACAAAAAATCAACCAAATGGGAAAATAAAATCATTTTTCTTGCTTGTTTTCAAAATGGATTTTGTAGCCTTCAATTTTTTAATATCATATAATATTTACTCAGATGCATTATATGAACATTGCTAAACATAAATGTATGCATTATTTATCCATGAATTTTTTTTGAAGTCAATTGCATTTTTTTAATACATTCCTTTTGATTCCTTTAAAATGAGAATTGCAATTAAAACAAGGATTCAAATTATGTAAAAGGACTCAAAAGGACATCTACATTATATCCAATTTATTCTTAAATATTTTCAATAGATTAACATGACATCATTATAGTATAGTTATATACCAATCCCCTATAATCATGAAATAGTAAATGTAATAAAAATTCAAAATAATTCTTTGCAATACTTCTCCCATTAGATTATCCTTTTGGGTACCTTGATTATGAATATGCCCAAAGGTAAAAGGTTAGTACTTTGAATATGAAAGGGGTTGATGTCTAGTGTCTAGAAAAGGAGAGGGGGGGTTAAATTTCTACTATGACACCCCTTTGGATGTCCTTTAGGGGGCAAGGGGGAGTGACCCAAATTGAAGTTGTTAGGCTAGGCTAATTTTACGCTTAACAAGGGCGAAAATCATTTTAGTGATCACTCATTAATGCGTTCACCCTACCCCACCCCTCTCAAATAATTGAAGCATCATTTAACCCACCCACAACAACTAGGCCATTATCCTTTGTTTCATCGCCCATGAATGAAAACCATGGCGGTGAAGTCATGTTTATTGTGAGATATAAAAATGGTCCCATTGCCAATGTGGGTGGGCTAAATATTACCTTAGTTTTTAGGGGGGTGGGAAGGGGGGGGGGTAGAGGTGGGACTTATAAATGGTCACCAAAATTATGTTCAATGTCATAAGGAAGCCCACTTCAGTAGGGCAAACATTGTCATTATAAAAGTAAGGGGAAAATAAACATGATTTAGTGAAGAATAGATGTGTGTGGGGTTTGTTGGACTATAACAAAAGATGATTATAAAATCTAGCAACAACTTGATGCACTTGAAGTTGGAGTGTTTGAATCTACAGGGTTTGGAGTTTTTGGTATCTTGGAAGCATTGCACCCAAATTGTAGTCTTGTTTTCATGTGTTTTGACAATCTTTGTAATCACCAATCAAGAAAACAAACCAAACCAAGAAACAAATGTAGCTTATTACAAATTTTGTAATCACCAACCTATACCACTATAATGAATTGAGAATTTAATCTTTTGCTAACAAAATCCCAATAAAGCAACATATTTGAAGCCCATTTTGCTAAGTCCTGAGAAAAAAAACTTTCCCAACTTACAAATGATAATTGAAAAGATGGTATAAATTTCAAACTAACAACATATACTATAATTAGACGACAAATTTCAAAGCTAGAAAATAAGCTATACACTTGTTCATGAATCAAGAAATTACACAAAACTCCTTTTAAAGGAGCTCAAGTGAACCATTGAGGTGCAATTTATGGATGGACCTTCATGTGCCCATCTTCATAAGAGGTTTTAAATGTGTCTTGTTCACTTGTGAGTTGGCAAAACCATTGGACTTCATAATGTCTCAATTAGGAAGATAGGAGTGGGTTTGGTATAATCTTTACATGTAAAAGTAATAAACTTGTGCGCATGTAAAATGGGGCACAAAAGGTTTGGTAAAATTTTGTGTTAAAGTATGCAAATCCATGTGATAGCACATGAAATTGCTAATTTTGATGAAATAACAATCTATGTTATTAAAGATCAAAAACAAGATTTTTTAAATATTTGAGATGAATTATGTCTGTCCATGTTGTGGGTCATGAACAAATCCATGCCTAGATGACAATCTTCTCTAAGGGTATTTCAATGGAGTTCCCCAAACTTGAATAGGAATGTTGGAAACATTTACAAAATATATTGCCCAAAAACTACCCTAAGGTGATAGAACATATTTTGTAATGCATTCTAACATTCATTATCAAAAAGATGGTTTCGAGATATGTTATTCTTGTCCTAGGCTGAAATAGGTAAGCTCCCATCCATCAAGCAAGCAAATGTTGCCAAAATGTGCATCCAAATGGTGCTTATCAATGTTTGGTGCAAAAAGAAGACCAAAAAGCTTTATAGTTTAAAAAGAAGTATGTAACAAAAATGTTGGCCTTACTTCAAGCCATGTGGTTCAAGGGGAAGTAAAGGGACATATGCCAACAAGAAGTTGAAGTGCTTGGTGACCTTGGTAAAATATGGACAACATATCAATTAATCATTCATTGCCCTTCCCCCTCCCCCCTCTTTAGTGTGCTAGGAAACTGCACTTTTTGAACTCCTCTAGGGCTACTACATACATATTCATTCCTAACTCTATTGAGCACCACTTCACTTTTCACCTAAGGGAAACAAAAGTAGGTGGCATCAATGTGGGACGCTTTTCCCAGTTAGTGTTGAGCACCAGTTGTTTGAATAGGGTAATGCCAAGTGCAACTCAAGGAGGGAGGGAGGGAGGGAGGGAGTAGATGGTAGCACAATAGTTAGTTAACAACCCTCTGCAGCTGCAGCTCCTGTTGTTGTGGTGGTGGTTTTGGTTTGAGTCAACCTTTGACTAGGCTAACAACTGACTGCGAATTATTATTGTGAGCAAAATGCCAAGCCTCCCACCATCCCAACACCATACATACATACATACATACATACATACCCAAGACCATACATACATACATACCTACTCACAAAATGCCAAGCCTCCCACCAGCCCAAGACCATACATACATACCAACTCACAAAATGCCAAGCCTCCCACCAGCCCAAGACTATACATACATACATACATACATACATACCTACACTTTAAGTACTTACAGCCAAAAATGTACTTACCAAAGAAGATGATGGTATGGTGGTGTCACTAGAGTACTAGCCAGGTGGTGGTGGTGGTGCAACACAACTCCCATCCTAAAAAATCATTAAAAGAATTGGCTCCACCATGAGACTAAAGAAAAACAAGACAATCACTCCACATAGCTCTTTCTGTCATTGAGCTGAACCCTGAGTGCCAGCTTTTGCCCTCCCCCCCCCAAGGGGAGAAAATTTAGGGTTTAGGGTTTAGGGTTAGGGTTAAAAAACAAAAAACAAAAAAAGAAAACAAGATTGGGTTTTTTAGAAAAGCCCACTGGGATTACTCCTAAAGTCACCATATTCCTATGTTTGGTTTTCCGTGTGTAGCCATAAATATAAAATGGTGATTTAAAAAAAATGATATAACCTCATATATCTAGTTTATACCCAGATTTGGCTAAATCTTCCTGAGGGATGATAACCATTCCTTTTCTACATCTTGCTTTGGATGATCGCCACTTTTAGGCTACATAATGAAATTCCTTAAGAAAAAAAAAACACTGGGCCCCAGGGAGGGGGGGGTTCCCAGAAAGATACAAGAGAAAGGGGAAGGCACCACCAGCGGAGAAACCGGGAGACCCGGCGGGTCCTACAGGCCTTAGTTGTTGTAGAATGTACTATCCATCTATTTTTTGAGAATTAGAAAAGAAAAGAAAAAATAATTTAATAGCTACACACAATTTGAGATCTCTTGTTCCCCTCGGCAGTAAAAAGCGGAATTTGTTTTTACTTTTCACCTTCAGGTAAATATGGGGTGCGGTTTCTTGGAAACAGGGGTTTTTTGGCGGGCTAGGCTACCCCAATTTTTAGGCTTGGTGTGTCTAGTAAAAAAGTTATTACTTTTGTGCTGTCTTGCAATCAGGTAAGTTACAAGTGTATTTACCCATCTCCGTTGATGTGAGGAAGTTTCCAGAAACTGGTGATGTACTCGTAGTGGTATGGTTATGTAAACTAATCGGAGCCGTTCAATACGTCACTTGTGATCGTGTGAACGGCAATCTGCAGGTCCGGAAATAGTCAGGCTCGGTTCGAATCATTTTTTTTTACCTCGATTTCACCAGACCTAAAAAAAAACCCATTATTGAGTGATATCTGTCGACGAAGGTTTGACGCCCCCGAGCCTCTCTTCCCTCCCGAGCCTGACCTTTGTGGACACGATTTGCCCGTTCTGGAACACTAGGGTGAGAAAGCCGATTTCCAGGGTTCGAAATCGAGCCGATTTTGCCCGTTCTGGACACGACGGAGACAACCGATTCCAGGGTTCCAACTGGAACAGATTTTCCGGTTCTGGACACGGGGAGAAAGCCGATTCCAGGATTCGAAATCGAACCGGGTTTGAGCTCTGTTACAAAACGTGGTTTGGGTGGAATCTAAACTACGCCAGCGGACGGAATTTCGAACCTTGCACATCGCCCAACAACAACGCTGTTCCCGACTTCGTCGAGTAGCCGGGATATTCATTCGTTGGCGAAGTTGGAGACCCGAGAGCGAGTCAGTCGGTCAGCCAGGCAGTCCAAGCTTTTTCTGTCTTCAAGCACTTTCAAGAGCGAAAAAAGAGAGAAAGGGTTGGCTTAATTATCACCATCGAAAACAGAGAAAAGGCAAAGAAGGCGTGTTTGGTTTGTGCGCGACTTTGCCACACACTAGTGGCGCGAAAGAGCGCTCTTTCTAGAGGCCGATTTTCAAAATGCGCTGGCTGGCAACGCCGTCCAAGAGAGAGGGAACAGATCCAAAGATGCTTTACTTCCGGCCCACTCATCATCCCGAGCCTGATACCGTACCTATCTGTTTTCCGTGCCTGGCTCCGCTCCGATCCCTTACCTGTTCCTTTAGCCTCGGGTCGAACCTATTCTGTCAGCGCTGCCTCCCGAACCTAATTACGAACTTAATACCTAACCTGAGAACATCGAAGCGGAGGGATACTAAGGACCGTGGATGAAGTTGGCGCTAATGGACGGATGAGATGTATCAGCGGCAGCGGCGCCAGGAGAGAAGCTCGCCTTTAAAACCTCCGCGACTGCACGCTTCTGTAAGCTTCTTCTTCTCTCTCCTCTCTTCTCCCGATCTCTGCCCCCACATTGCTTTCTCGTTGCACTAGATTCTTCCCTTATCTTCTTCTCTGCATTTCGGCCGTCATTTCCAAGCTTTCGGTTTTCTATTGGGTGTATAAATCAGCCTAGGAGCTGAAGCCCTAACTATTCTAGGGTTTCGGTTACAGCCGGTTTGGTTTCTAGGTCGGTTGTGACAGTTCGAAGGCGAGCTTGTATTTCCCAAAAAAAAAGTTCTTCATTTTTTTGGGGTGTCTGTGGTGTTCGCAGCACCTCCGTGGTGGTGGTGGTGCTCGCTTGCCCGTTTCATGTGTCGGTGTGATCTGCAAAAACTGGTGATGCTTTTGGTGACCTTACCTCTCGGAAATCCCGACTGGTAAGGAGCCCTATGCTCAAAGAACCTGTACTCAGATTTGCCATGTCTTCCTCTGTATTCCTCTGCGGAGTAGAAGATCTCATGTATTGTAAGAGGTTGTCCCGCTCTCCCAGCAGCGGCATTGGGTTTCTGTTTGTTGTGGGTTTATGGGTCTGCGTATTGGATCTGCACAGATTTGGTCTTATGACGCAAAGGATGTAGGTTTGTTGTGGAGTTCGCGGCCTCCAACGAGGAGGCCGTTGTTGGTGTGGAGAGGATCCTGAAGTAGTAGTAGTTGGGGTTTTGATGTTGTATTATATTTTGCCCAGAGGCTGGAGGGAGGACGGCAGCCGCTGCTGTTGTGAGCTGCATGCATGGCGTCAGCGCTCGTCTTCACCCACGACCGTCATCGTAACGAACACATGAAAAAGGGCCCCAAGCTCAACAAGGTCGATGCATACCCATCAGAAGAATCGCCCTACCTCAAGCGGAAGTCCATGAGCTTGAACCAGGATGGAATCAAGCCGCTACAGCCTGGCGGCGGTTCCACTCAGACGCTGGCTATCGCCAACCTTTCCGGTGTCGAGCGGAGAGACCTTCGCAAGAAGTTGAAGCTCGACCTGGTGGAGGTAAAGCGGATTCTGACAAGGATAGAGGCGAGGCTAGATTATCTTCAACAGGATCCCCTTGATGACAGAAGGGACGTGGATGTAGGTTATGGCCACTCACTCAACAACGGTTTCAAGGGTCCCGCTCCTGCTGCGTCGGGATGTGCCTCGCCATCTGAGGGGGTTGTTCTGACCCCTCAGATGTCATACAAGGAGGCTCGCCTTGCAAGACAATCTAGCGAGTTAATGTCTGTAGTACCGCCCCTGGACCATGGTACGCCGCTAGAAACTCTCCATGCCGAGGACAAGGCACAGCGGAAGCCGAAAGTGAACCACATGTACCTTAACTTCGATGCCACCAATTCCATGCCCTCCACAGCTCTAGAGAAGTTGAAGCCGAAGGTAGGGTCTGCTGGGAAGAAAACAGGTCGTCATGGCTTGGATGTGGGTCGGCCCCCAAAGCGTGGTACTGATTTACTGAAGCAGTGTGGCACCTTGCTAAAGAAGCTCATGGGACACAAGCATGCTTGGGTGTTTAACAAACCTGTTGATGCTGAGGATTGGGGCATTCTTGACTACTACAATGTCATTAAGAAGCCTATGGACCTTGGGACTGTAAAGAAGAAGCTAGAATCTGGCTACTACACCAGCCCAACTGGAATGGCAGATGATGTTCGGCTCACATTCTCTAATGCAATGACTTACAACCCACCAGGGAATGATGTATATGTTATGGCAAGTACGTTGGGTTCGACCTTTGAAAAACTATGGAAGGACATTGCAAGAAAGTTAGTGGTGGAGCAGCAAGTGGGTGATTCTGCAGGGATGGTGGTGCACAAAGATGGAAGGCTGAACTTGGAACAACAGGGATTGCAGGACGGTGATGTTGGCAGGAAGGTGCAATCTAATCTGCCACGGTCAAGGCAAGCACCAGTAGGGAGGGTGGTGATGCAGGCAAAACCAAAGCCTACAGATGTGGTGAAGAGGCCCATGTCATTTGAAGAAAAAGAGAAGCTAAGTAAACAAATGGAAAGTCTACCAGAGGAGAAGCTTGTGCGGGTGATTGAAATCATGAGGAAGCGACATCCAGAGATTGGTGAAGACAATGAAGAAGTGGAGGTTGATATAGAGTCTATTGATAATGAGACCTTGTGGGAGCTGGAACGATTTATCTCAAACTACATGAAGAGTAAGGGGAAGAAAGCAAAAGTTGCTTCTGGGAAAACACTTCAGACATCTCAGGTTGATAATCTCAACCAGGCAATGCTGATAAATGCCCTGGGGCATTCTTTAACTGTTTGTTCCTAGCTCAGATGTGTCTGACTTTGTGATCATGTTATAAGTTACATTTCAGGCCTGCTGTGGCACTTGGTGGTCAAACAACAGGGTG
>Ga0116228_10001194_pt1 | contig 21268 bp, 17 predicted proteins | sample S1TSphfallax_2_FD_89694 | JGI IMG/M metagenome (GOLD analysis project Ga0116228, IMG submission 89694) | Host-associated microbial communities from peat moss isolated from Minnesota, USA - S1T2_Fc - Sphagnum fallax MG | ecosystem: Host-associated > Plants > Peat moss > Unclassified | place...
AGCAGAAGCTGCGCGAAGCGATCGACGGCAAGATCAAGGTCGAAGGCGACCTGCGCCGCGAAGTCGCCGGCCACATCAAGCGCCTCACGGATATCGGCTGCTACCGCGGTCTACGCCATCGGCGCGGGTTGCCGGTCCGCGGTCAGCGTACGAAGACGAACGCTCGCACGCGCAAAGGTCCCAAGCGCACCGTCGCCGCGAAGAAAAAAGTCACCAAGAAGTAAACGTCACGGCGAGGCCGGCAGAGATGCCGGCCTCGTTCTTTTCACGGCTCCTCGTCCCGGTTCGTTTTTCTTTACCCCGCCGGAGTGCGCGGGTGAAAACGGCCACCGCCGCGTAGGTCTCCGCGTGGAGGATGCTACCGCCCCGGTTCGCGACTCGCTCGCAAAGATTCTTGCCTCGCTCGACGGCGGCGAGAAGGCGACGACGCGCATCGATGAGGGCTGGCGGCACGTCGACGGGTCACTCGGCGGCATCTCACGCGCCGCGCGCCAAGCACGCGTGCTGGCGATCAACGCCGCGATCGAAGCGGCCTACGTCGACGAGATCGGCAGCGGATTTGCGATCGTCGCCGAGCGCATGCGCGGCCTCTCGACCTCGACCCTCGAGGCAACCAGCGAGGTGCGTTCGATCGTCGCGCAGACGCGCGCGTCGGCAAGCGACGTGTTGAGCGCGACGGATGAAGCCCGCAAAGCCTGCCTGCTGGTCGAGGCGTCGCTCGGCCGCAGCCACGTCGAGATCGCCGAAATCGAGCCGGCGATCGAGCGCGCGAACGCGCATGGCGATTCGGTACGCGCGAGCATCCTTGCGATGTACGAAGCGAGTCAGCGCGCGGAAGGGATCCTCACCGACGTCGCCGCGATTTCGGACGAGGCCGGCCTGCTCGCGATCAATGCGGCGATCGAAGCGGCGCGTGCCGGCGAGCGCGGCTTCGGCTTCACCGTCATCGCCGATGAGATCGCCAAACTCGCAACCGCCACACGCGGCGAGACGGAACGCGTCGTCGAGGCGATCGTCAAACTGCGCGAACGCTGCGGCCGCCTCGAACGCGCAAGCATCCAGGGTGTCGAGCAGATGGCCACCCTGCGCCGCGATCTCGACCTGGCCGCTGCGACGCTCGCGAGCCTGCCGATGAACGCGACGACCGTCGAGTAGCGCTCAGCGCGACGTAGACGCGGCGAGGGCTCCGAGCCCGCTCGGCAAATCGAGCTCGCGTCCGCGCCCGGCCGCTACGCACGCGTCGTACACGTAGCTCCCCGCGGCCAGATCCCACAAGCCGATCCCGAGCGATTCGAAAAGGGTGATCTCGCTCGGCTCGCGGCGCCCTTCCACCTTCCCCGCGACGATCGACGCGAGCGGCACGGCGTCGAGCCAGCGGAATGCGCCCGCTTGACTCGCGACGCGCAGATCGCCCGCCTCGACTTTGGCCTGGGCGACGTCGTCCACGGTCACGAGCGATGCGCGCCGGACCGTCTCGACGTCGATTTCTTGGGCCGTGATCCGGTTCGAGCCGGCGGCGTTGACGTGGGCGCCCTCGTTGAGCCAGCGGCCCTCGAACACCGGACGCGACGCGCTCGTCATCGTGCAAACCACATCGGCTTCCACGATCGCTTCACGCGCGCTTCGGACGCCGATGACGGGCACGTTGACGAGCGTCGTGACGTCTTCGCAAAACGTCCGCAGCCGCACGGGATCGCGGCCGTAGGCAAAGACGCGCGTGATGGGCCGTACCGCGCACACGGCTTCGACTTGCGTGCGCGCTTGAAAGCCGGTGCCGATCACGCCGAGCGTCGTCGCGTTCTCGCGCGCGAGAATCTTCGTCGCCAAACCCGAGGCCGCGCCGGTGCGAATCTGGCCGAGCTGATTTGCCTCGATGATCGCGAGGAGTTCGCCGGATGACCCGTAGATCGAAACCAAGAACCGGACGCCCGCGGGGCCGATCGTGTACGCCTTGAACCCGACCCGGTTCCCGAGCGCGGCCGGCAACATCTGCAGCATCGGTCCCTCGGCCTTGACGCGCTGACGCGGCGCGTTGACGGCCCGCCCGGCCGCAAGCGCGAGGCACGCCGCTTCGAGCAGCTCGATCGTGCGCGCCATCGACAGGGTGGCGAGCACGTCGTCTTCGCTGATGTAGCGGATCACCGTCCCGGCCTACGCGAGCGCTGCGACGGCGCCGACGTCTTGCGCGCCGTGACCCTCGGCGATCCCGCGGTCGAAGAAGTCCGCGATCGCGGGCAGCACGCTCAGGTGCGCGCCGTGCAACTGCGCTTCCTCGAGCATCAGTCGCACGTCTTTGCGCGCCATCGAGAGTTCCCACTGCGCCGTGTAATCACCGTGGGCCATATTCTTGCCCCGGATGTCGATCGCGCCGGTCGGCTTGAAGGACTCGAAGAGCGCCTGCGCGTCGACCGGCGTGATGCCGAGCGATTTTGCAAAGGTGAAAATATCGGCAAGACCGCTCACGATGAACACGAGCATCATGTTGCCGAACAGCTTGAACGCCGCCGCGCGCTCGTCGCCCGGCCCGACGTAGACGAGTTTGCCCGTCATCGGTTCGATGATCGGACGCACGCGGTCGTAGCGCTCTTGCGGGCCGGAGACGAGCATCACGCCCGTCGACTCGAGCGCGTTCTTCGGTCCCATGAACATCGGTACGTGCGCGAACGAAACGCCGGCTTTTTCCATGCGCGCGTAGCGCTCGGCGGTCGGGGTCGGGGCGGTGGTGGTGTGGTCGAAGACGAGCGCGCCGGGTTCGATCGCGCCCGCGATCTGCTCGAGCACCTCGTCGACCGTGGCGTCGTCTTTGAGCGTGATGTGGATCTGGTTCGCGCCGCGGACCGCGTCGCGAACGTCGGCGAACGCCCGGGCGCCGTCGGCTACGAGGGGCTTGGCGCGCTCGGCGGTGCGATTCCACACCTGCACGGACGCACCGCGTTTGAGGAAGGCGCGCGTAAAGCCGGCGCCCATCAGGCCGGTTCCAAGTTGAGCGATCATACGCCGCACGACCGACCCAAATGGCCGTGCGTTGCGCGCCCGAAGGCGTTCACGCCCGATCGAGACGACCCCGGCTTGACCGAAATCAAAGATTGTATTATTCTCATAAATGAGAATGGTTAACGCCGCGCAGTCGCCGCTCGAGTTGCTGCTCCATCCCGAGCGGCTGCAGATTGTTGCCGAGTTTGCGGGTCGCGGACCGCTGACCGTTGCCGCGCTGCGCGATCTGCTGCCGGACGTGCCGCCGGCGACGCTGTATCGGCACATGGCGCTCCTCACGCGCGGGGGAGTCCTCGCCGTCGCCGAGACCCGGGCGAAACGCGGCGCCACGCAAAAGACGTATCGCCTCGCGATCAGCCCCGTGTTTTCGCTCGACGATGCGGCCGCTGAACCCGGCCGGCCGCTGCAGATGGTCACGCTGACCGCGACGCTCCTGATCCGCGACTTCACGCGGTATCTCGGGCGCGTCGATCTGCGAACGCGCTCCGTCGATCCACTCTTCCGGCTCTATCCGGTGCTCGCAACCGACGATGAGTTCCGCCGTCTCTGCGCGCAGCTCAACGCGCTTTTCCGCGACGCCGTACAAGCCGGCGCAACATCGTCCGACGGGCGTTCGCGCCGCCTTTTCTACCTCGCCGCCATCCCCGAATCGGAGGGACCCGCTTGACCACCCCGTTGATTCCACGCGCCGTGCTGTTCGGAAATCCGGAACGCGAGCGCGCACAGATCTCGCCCGACGGTACGATGGTCGCATATCTCGCGCCGAGCGACGAGATGATGAGCGTGTGGGTCTGCACGCTCGGCGCGGATGACGCGCGCATGATCGCGCGCGATCCGCAGCGCCCGATCCCGTGGCTCGCGTGGCAAGGCGACAGCCGGCACGTACTCTATCTGCAAGATCGTGGCGGCGACGAGAACTACCATCTCTTTCAAGTCGATCTAGCGGGGGAAACGATCCGCGAATTGACGCCGGGCGATGCCGTTCGCTGCATGCCGCTCTCCATCGACGACCGCTTTCCCCATGAGGCTCTGGTGACGTTGAACGAACGCGATCCGCGGGCGATGGACGTCTGCCGGATCGATTTTCGTACCGGCACCGCCGTGCTCGACACGGAGAACCCCGGCGACGTTGTGAGTTGGCTTGCGGACGATGCGCTTGTCGTCCGGGCGGCGGTGGCGCAACTGCCCGACGGCTCGAGCTGCATTCGGGTCCGCGACGACGCGCGCGCCGCATGGCGCATCCTCGACACCTATCCCGCGAGTGACGGCATACCGGTCCCGGTGGCGTTCTCCCCTGAGGGCACCTCATTGAGCGTCATCACCGCGAAAGGCGCCAACGCGAGCCGGCTCGTCACCTACGACCTCACGTCGGCGACCGTTTCCGTGCTGTTGGAAGACGACACGTATGATGTCGCCACCGCGTATGTTGATCCTGGCAGCCGGCGGATCGTGGCCGCCGCGATTCTGCGCGATCGACGGACCTGGCACGCGATCGATGACGGGTTCGCCGGGACGCTTCGCGCCCTCGCAGGACTCCATGACGCCGATTTTACGATCGACGATGCGTCGGCGGACGGAACGGTTCTCGTCGTCCGCTTTCGGTTCGACAACGCACCCGCACGCTACTACACGTTCGAGCGGAAGGATCAGCGTGCAACGCTGCTCTTCATCGATCGTCCGGAGCTGCTGGCGTATTCGCTCGCACCGATGCGCGCGATTTCATTTGCGGCGCGCGACGGGTTGACGATTCACGGCTATCTTACCGTTCCCGCCGGTCGCGAAATGGAACCGATGCCCACCGTGCTGTTCGTTCACGGCGGTCCTTGGCACCGCGACCGTTGGGGATATGACTCGTTCGTGCAATGGCTCGCGAACCGCGGCTACGCGGTGTTGCAGATCAACTTTCGCGGCTCGACGGGCTACGGGAAGGCGTTTCTCAACGCCGGCAACCGTGAGTGGGCCGGCGCGATGCGCACCGATCTTCTCGATGGCCGCGATTGGGCGATCGCGCAGGGGATCGCCGACCCCGAACGCATCGCGATCTTCGGCGGAAGCTACGGCGGCTATGCGGTGCTCACGGCGCTTGCCTTCACGCCGGAGGCCTTTGCTTGCGGCGTCGATCTGGTCGGCCCGTCGAACTTGAACACGCTGCTTGGGTCGATCCCGCCGTATTGGGAACCGCTGCGTAAGGTCTTTCACGAGCGCATGGGCGAGGATCCCGCGTTCCTCGATTCACAATCTCCGCTCTTCAAAGCCGGCGCGATACGCGCGCCGCTCTTGATCGCGCAAGGCGCAAACGACCCGCGCGTCAAGCAGGCCGAGAGCGATCAGATCGTCGCCGCGATGCGCGAGAACGGCATTCCGGTGACGTATCTCGTCTTCGAAACCGAGGGCCACGGCTTTGCCGATCCGCAGAACAACAAGCGCTTCACCGCACTCGCCGAAGCGTTTCTCGCGCAAACGTTAGGCGGGCGCGTCGAGCCTGCCGCAGCCGACGAAGCGCCCGACGCGTTTCTGCGCTGACCGCGTGCGCGGGTGCACGCGCCCTCGCGCTAGATGAACTGGGCGCCGTAGATGACGCGCAGCGTCGAGTGGCGGCGTCCGCGAACGTAGATGGCGGCGCCGAGTTCGTTGTAGAGTTCCTCCGTATCGCGGGCATAGACGTGGGATTCCCACGGCCGCTCGCCGGCAAGCCGTTCGAGCGGTACACCCGCCGCCGCGAACTCGGGATACGCCGCTCGCCGGCCGAGTTGGAGCGCGCGCTCTCCCATCCCGGCGCGGCTGATGCGCAGACCGTACGCGTCCTCGAAGATGCGCTTGATGCGATTCGTGCGCTGGTCGATGCCGGCGTCGCCGGTCCACGCCGCAATCGCGCGCGACGGGTAGGCATAGGCGAAGCCGTTGAGATCGCTGATCACGATCACCGCCACCGCGCAAAAGTCAAACGTGTCGAAGCCGCGTTCGAGGGCATCGATCAGCGGCAGGTCGACGGCCGCGTCCCAACTCGTCCGGAATTTCGGCGGATCGAAGCCGCCCGGCGGGACCCGGCTCACGTCGAAGAGGCGCCCCAGCGATTGGATCGACGAACCCGCGATCTCGGTGTAGCGAAAGTCGAACAGCGAGTCGATCGTCACGGCACCGCGATCGATCGCTTCCTCGAAGAGACCCTCGATCGTGCCGGCAAGCCGGTCGGCGTGGGCCCGGACGCGCTCGATGACGAGGCCGCGCGAGCGCGGCGCGGCGATCGCGAGGGCGCGCGACCGGAGCAGGCTGAGGTCGGAACGTCGCTCCATCGTGATCCGCTCGCGGTTCGCATCGACCACGCCGGTATTCTCGGCCACGACGGCGAGGATGCGATCGAGCGTCTCGGCTTGTTCGCGGGCGGCCGCGGAGACGTCGTTCGTGCGTTGCATCGTTTCGGCGAACGATTCGCGGAGCGCGGAGATCGCCGTGCGAACGCGGTCGGCTGCGTGCGCGACGAGGTCCGTTCGCTCAGCGACCGCGGTCGACGTGAGACGCATGGCATTCGCGTCAGCGATGATCCGGGCGACGAACTCTCCGACTCGTTTGGCGGATCCGTGCGTCGAGACGGCGAGCGTGCGGATCTCATCGGCGATCACGCCGAAGCCGAGACCCGCCTCGCCGGCATGCGCGGCTTCGATCGCCGCATTGAGCGAGAGCAGGTTCGTTTCCGAGGAGAGCGTGTCGATCAGCGCGAGGATGCCCTCGACGCCGGCCGCCGCCGCGTGCATCGCGTCCGTGAGACGCTCGATCCCGTGGGCCTCGCGCGTGATCTCGCCAATTCGTTCGAGCCCGTGATCGAGCGACTCGAGCGCGCTTGCGTAGGCGACGCGGGTGGCTTCGATGAGCGTTTGTATGGTGGCCGCGCGTTCGGTCGTGGCCGCGGCGCCGTTTACGCCTTCGGCGACGGCGGCGCGAACGCCGTCGATCTCCGCGCGAACATCACCGAGGCCGAGCCCGATCTCCGACCAGATGGCGCCGTTGCGCGCGACGGCCTGCGCGATGTGCTGAACTTCCCCGAGCACGAGTTCCACATCGGTATCGACGCGCGCGACCAGCTCCTCGAGCGCCGGACGGAGCGCCGCGCCGATGACGTCTTCGAGCAGGTCGTCCGCGAGCGTGCTCGGCGGCGGTTGGCGGACCGGCAGCGTCCAGCCGTCGAGGATCTCCCTCGCGCGTTCGAGCGATCGCCAAATGTCGATGGCCTTCGCTTGCTTGGCGAATGCTGCAGCAGCTTCGCTTTGCCGCACGATGGCGTCGATTCCGGCGCCGATCGCGTCGAGCGCGGTATGCTGCTCGTTTGCGCTCGCCGCGATGCCGGCGATCGTCGCTTCCAGTTCTCCGCCGCCGGCTTGCGTCGCGAGCAGCGTCTTCTCGGCGCGGTCGATCTCCACCCGAGCGAGCGCTGCGACGCGCGCCCCGTTTTCCAGCGCGTCGACGACCAGCCGCGTCGATGCGCTGAGTTCGCCGACGATCGTGCCGATGTTGCGCGACGCGTCCCGCGTCGAGGCGGAGAGCTTGCGCACTTCAAGCGCGACGAGCGCAAAGCGCGCACCCGCATCCGCGAGGTGCGCCGACTCGATCCCGGCGTTGACCGCGAGCAGCTGGGCTTGACGAGCAAGCCGTCCGAGTTCGGCGAGGAATCTCAACACACCGTGCGTCGCAGCGGTCAGGTGCTCGACGGGATCGCGTCCCGCGTCGAGCTGCGTCGCGAGCGCGGCGAGCGCCGTGCGCGTTTCGGCGAGCCCGTCCGAGGCGCCGCCGGCCGCCGCGCCGACCTCGAGCGCGAAGCGCCCGAGGTGCTCGGCTGCCGCGCCGACTCCCGCCGCTCCCGCCGCCGCCGCTCGAACGGCTTCGGCTGCCGAACGCACCCGTTCGCATTGGTCGGTGAGGGCGTTCGAGATCTCTTCGAGCAGCGCGTGATTCGCGCGCGCCGATTCCGTGCCGACGGCGAGCGCATCACGATAGGATGCGAGCTCGCATGAGAGCGTCCACGCGAGCCGCGCGATCGCGTGCGCGCACGGGCTCTCGTCGGGCGGCGCGAGCGAGAGATCCCGTTCGCGGATCATGCGCTTGAGCCAAGCCACGTACGGATCGGTCACATACGGATCGGTCACACTCTTCGGCGGTGCACTGATCATTGTTCTTCTCTTCCGTGCGGCGCAGATCGCCTTCCTTTCAATCGCGCGCGCCACGTGAGATGTGCAGTGCGTTACAAACGCTCGTTCGTTCGGTGATCTTTACCGAATTCTGCGGAGCGCGCTTCGGTTAGATGAAGCGCGCACCGTAGGCGATGCGCAGCGTCGAGTGGCGACGGCCGCGGAAATAGATCGCGATCACGAGCTCATTGAAGACGTCCGCGGTGTCGCGTGCGTAGACATACGCGCCCCACGGTCGCTCGCCCGGCGGGCGTTCGAGGACGCACCCGGCCGCGCGCAGCGTCGCATACGGGACGCGTGTCCCGATCTGCTCGACGCTGGGTCCCAGACCCCAGCGCGCCACGCGCAACGAATACTCATCTTCGACGAAGCGCTTGATCCGGTTGCCGCGACGGTCGGCAGCCGGGTCACCGGTCCAGTCGCGGATCAGCCGGCGCGGGTGCGCCCACATGAACGTGTTGAGGTCGAAGAGACCGATGGTGATCGCCTCGAAGCGAGCGATCTCATCGAACCGGCGCTCGAAGAGATCGATGATCGGTGCGTCGATCGCCTCATCCCAGGGCGTGAAAAATTTGGGCGGCACGAAACCCTCGGGGGCGACGCGACGGACGTCGAAGAGTCGCCCGATTCGCTGGATGTCGCTGCCCGCAAGCGCCGTGTAGCGGAAGTCGAACAGCTGCTCGACGGTCAGCGCGCCGGAGTCGATCCGTCCCTCCACGATCGTCTCGATGTCGCTTGCGAGCTCCTCGGCAAACGCGCGCACGTGCTCGACGGCGAGCCCGCGCGGTCGGCGCGCCGCGACGGCGTGGATGCGCGATCCGATCGTCGTGAGTTCGAGCCGCCGTGCGTCGGCTGCCCCCGTCGCCTCGTGATCGACGGCGGCAGCGCTGCGCGTGACGACGTCGAGCACGTGCTCGAGCGCCTGCGACTGCGCGTGCGCGGTCTCGACCACGTCGTTCGAGCGCTGCATCGTGGCCGAGAACGATCCGCGCAGCGTCGCGATCGCGGTGCGCACGCGGTCGGCGCTGGCGGTGACGGAGACCGTGCTCTCCGCCACGGCGCCGGTCGAGGTGCGCATCGCATCCGAAATCGCGACGATGCGCACGACCAGCTCGCCGACGCTCTGCGTCGAGGCGTGCGTGGAGAGTGCGAGCGTGCGAATCTCCTCGGCGATCACACCGAAGCCGAGTCCCGCATCACCCGCGTGCGCCGCTTCGATCGCCGCGTTGAGGGAAAGCAGATCCGTCTCCGACGAGAGCGTGTCGATGAGGGTCAGGATTTCGTCCGCGCGCGCCGCCGCGCCCGTCATCGCATCGACGAGGCTGTCGATATCGCCGACGCTCTTCGAGATCGCCGCGATCCGCCCGAGCGCACCGTCGAGCGACGCGAGGGCCTCGTCGTATGCGCGCTGCATCGAATCGACCAAGACGCGCATCGATGCGGAGCGAGCGGCGGCGGTGCGCGCCGCGAGCGCCCCTTCGTCGATGGCGATACGCACCGCGCCGATTTCATCACGCACCGCGGCGAGCGATTTCGCGATCGCATGCCAGGCGAAACTGTTGGCCGCGACGGCCCGCGAAATGTCGACGATGTCGGAGAGAATCGCGCGCGCGTCGGCGTCGGCCCGGGCGAGCAGGCGGAGCACCGGCGGGCCGAGCGCGGCGATCGCCGGATCGCCGCCGTCGAGCGTGCGGTCGGCCGAGCTGCGCAGCGCGACGATCCAGCCGAAGAAGGGGGCCTCCTCGTCCGGGAAGGGGGGTGCCTCGCCGCTGAGCGCGGTCCAGCTCGCGGCGATCGAGGCGGCATGCGCGAGCGGCGCGCTGACGTCGATCTCGCTTGCGTGCCGGGATTGCGCGGCCGCTTCTTCGGCGTGCCGGGCGATGTCGTCGATGCCGGCGGCAACCTGGTCGAGTGAGGACCGCTGCTGGCCGGCGATCGAGGCGATCTCGGCGATCGTTCCCTCGAAGTCGCCGATCGTGGACTGCGTACGCCCGAGGGTGCTCGCCGCGCCGCCGATGTCGTTCGCGGCCGCGCCGGTCGCGGCTTGTGCGCCGGCGATCGCCGCGCCGACCCGTTCGGTCGACGCGCGCAGTTCGGTCACGATCCGCCCGACGTCGGCCGAAGCCTCGCGCGTCGAAACCGAGAGTTTCCGGACCTCCATCGCGACGAGCGCAAACCGGGCGCCGGCCTCGGCGAGGTGAGCCGATTCGATCGCGGCGTTCACGGAGAGGAGTTGCGCTTGGCGTGAGAGCCGCCCGAGCGCCGTGAGAAACCGCATCACCTCGGTGGTGGAGCCGTTCATCTCGCCGATCGGCGCGCGCCCATCGGCAAGCCGCTCGCCGAGCGCCGTGAGGGCGGCGCGGATCTCGCTGAGCCCCTCGGCGGCACCGTCGGCCGCATCGGCGGCCTCGACGGCGAAGCGCTGCAGCTCTTCGGCCGCGCCGGCCACGTCGGCTGCGCCGGCGGTGGCCGAGGTTACGGCACCGGCAGCCGAGCGCACGAGATCGACCTGCTCGGTCGCCGCGCGGACGATGCCGGCGAGGGCGCGCTCGTTCCGCCGGGCAGCCTCCTCGGCGGCCGCGACGACCGACCGGTACTCCTGGAATTCGCTCGAGATGAGGCCCATGAGCGCCAGCACGGCCCGCGCGTGCGGCCCGCGATCCGGCGGCGCAAGCGAGCAATCGCGCTCGCGTGCGACTCGGTCGATCCAGGTGACGAGGCTCTCCGCGAACGCGGCGCTCGGGGGACTGATCATCGCCCGACGAGATTCGCAGGCCCGCGGGCCTGACCCCGCTCGTGACCTGCCGCGAGCGAAAGACGGGTCGCAAGCCCTGCGGGCCGAGACCGGCTTAGATGAACTGGGCGCTGTAGACGATGCGCAGCGTCGAGTGGCGGCGGCCGCGGAAATAGACCGCGGTCCCGACTTCGCTGAAGACATCCGTCGTGTCGCGCGCGTAGACGTAGGCACCCCAGGGCCGTTCGCCGTCGATCCGCTCGAGCGTGCAGCCGGCATCGCGGATCGCCGCATAGGTATCGCACGGCGCGAGTTGTTCCGCGCGCGGTCCGAGTCCCCAGCGCGCGACGCGTAGCGAATAGTCGTCGGCGAAGATGCGTTTGATCCGGTTGCCGCGATGATCGGCGGCGCGATCGCCGGTCCAATCGGCGATCAGGCGGTGCGGCAACGCCCAGAGGAACGCGTTGAGATCGAAGACCCCGATCGCTGAGACATCGTAGGCGGAAAGCTCCTCGAAGCGTTGCTCGAAGCGGTCCATGACGGCCGTATCGATCGCCGCATCCCAGGGCGCCGCGAACTTCGGCGGGTCAAAGCCCCCGGTCGGAACGCGCCGAACGTCGAAAAGCCGCGCGAGGTGCGTGATCTTCTCCCCGGCGATTTCTTGGTACCGGAGATCGAAGAGCTGGTCGAGGCTCACGTCCCCGCGATCGATCTTCGCTTCGACGATCCGTTCGATCTCGCCGGCGAGATCGGTTGCAAACGCGCGGATCGTTTCGACCGCAAGGCCGCGCGGACGGCGGGCGGCGACCGCGTGCATGCGCGAGCCGATCGTCGCGAGCTCGACCCGGCTCAGCCGCGTCGAGTCGGCCCCATCGAAGTCGACGGCGCCGCTCTGCTCGACCAGATCCTGGACCCGATCGAGCCCGCGCGCTTGCGCTTGCGCGGTCTCGAAGACGTCGAGCGCGCGCTGCATCGTCGCCGCGAACGATTCGCGCAGCGTCGCGATCGCCAAGCGAGCGCGATCGGCGCTTGCCGTGACGGAGAGCGTGCTCTGCTCGACGGCGCCCGTCGAGGAGCGCATCGCATCGGAGATCCCGACGATCTCTTCCACCAGCTCGCCGACGCTCACGGTCGCCGTGTGGGTCGAGAGCGCGAGCATGCGGATCTCTTCCGCGATCACGCCGAAGCCGAGCCCCGCCTCGCCCGCGTGCGCCGCCTCGATTGCGGCGTTGAGGGAGAGCAGATCCGTCTCCGACGAGAGCGTGTCGATGAGCGCGAGGATCTCGCTTGCTTGCGCTGCGGCGCCCGTCATGACGTCGACCAAATCGTCGATCTCCGCGACGCTCTTGGATATTCCGGAGATCCGTTCGAGCGCGCCGTCGAGCGAGGCCAGCGCCTCGCCGTACGCGTATTGCATCGAGTCGACGAGCGTGCGCATCGCGGCGGACCGCTCGGCGGTGGTCCGGGCGGCTGCGACGCTCTCGACGATCGCGATTCGCACCGCGCCGATCTCGGCCCGGACGGCTTCGAGCGAGAGCTCGATCGACTGCCAGGCAAAGCCGTTCGAACCGACCGCGCGCGCGATGTCGACGATGTTGGAGAGGATGCTCGCGGCGTCGGCATCGGCGGCGGCGAGCACGCGCAGCAGCGGCGGTCCGAGCACGGCGATCGCCGGGTCGCTCGGATCGAGCGCGCGGCCGGCTGAGGCGTTGAGGCCGGCGATCCAGTGGAAGAACGGTTCTTCGTCGTTCGGGACGGCCGGCGGCGGGTCGCGCAGTTCGTGCCAACTCGCCGCCAGGGTGGCGGCGTGCTGGAGCAGGCCGCTCACGTCGATGTCGCTGGCGCGACGCGACTCGGCGGCGGCGTCCTCGGCGTGGCGGACGATATCGTGGATTCCGGCGGCGACCGTCGCGAGCGAGGCGCGCTGCTGGCCGGCGACCGAAGCGATCTCGTCGATCGTTTCCTCGAAATCGCCGATCCGCTGCTGCGTGCGTGCGAGGGTCGAGGCGGCCAGGGTGATGTCACTCGCGGCCGCGGCGGTCGCGCCGCCCGCGCCGTCGACGCCGGCGGCGACCCGCTCGGTCGACGAGCGCATGCTGTTCACGATCCGGCCGACGTCGCCCGAGGCGGTTCGGGTCGAAGCCGAGAGGTTGCGGACTTCCAGCGCGACGAGCGCGAAACGCGCGCCGGCCTCGGCCAAGTGGGCGGATTCGATCGCGGCGTTCACCGCCAGCAACTGCGCTTGCCGCGAAATTCGGCTCAGGGTGGACAAGAAGCGCATCACGCCGGTGGTCGAGGCGTTCATCTTGCCGAGCGGGTCGCGCCCCGCGGCCAGCCGCTCGCCGAGCGCCGCGAGGGCGGCGCGGATTTCGGTGAGGCCCTCCGAGGCGCCGTCGGCGGCATCGGCGGCCTCGACGGCAAAGCGCTGCAGGTCCTCGGCCGCGCCCGCCACGCGAGCGGCGCCGGCGGACGCTTCGGTCACGGCACCCGCGGCGTTCCGCACGAGATCGCCCTGGCGGGTTGCCGCGTCGACGATGGCGCGGAGCGCTCGCCCGTTGCGTTGCGCCGCATCCTCGGCGCCGGCCACGACCGCGCGGTATTCCGTGAACTCCCGCGAGATGACGCCGAGCAGGGACAGGACGGCCCGGGCGTGCGGCCCGCGATCCGGCGGTGGCAGAGAACAGTCGCGCTCGGTTGCGATGCGTGCGATCCAGCGCGCCAGGCTTTCGACCGAGGCTTCGCTCGGTAGGCTGGTCATAGGTCAGACCAGTTCGCAGCCGGTGGGGCTTGACCCCGCTCGTGCCGAGCGGTAGACTAAAGCGTTACCTCCGGCCGGCGGCCGGGGTTTTGCCGTGTCCGCACTCGCCGCGCGGACGCCACGAAAAGACCGGACCTCCCGCGGATCCGCGGGGCGTGCCGGTCGAGGCGACGACACCCCGGCTCGGTATTCGCACGGGGCAAGATAAACGAGCAGACGGAGTTTTCTTTTGGCCGCTAAGAAGCAGACGAAGACGCGCAAAAAGCGCGAATTCAAGAACGTGGGATCGGGCGTCGCGCACATCCATTCCTCGTTCAACAATACGATCGTGACGATCTCGGACAATCAAGGGTCCGTGATCGCGTGGGCATCCGCCGGCAACCTCGGGTTCAAGGGCTCGAAGAAGTCGACCCCGTTCGCCGCGCAGATGGCGGCCGAAGCCGTCGCTCGCAAGGCGATGGACCACGGCATGAAAACCGCTGAAGTGTACGTCAAGGGGCCGGGCGCCGGACGCGAGGCGGCGATTCGTTCGCTGCAAGCGACCGGTCTCGAAATCACCCTCATCAAAGACGTCACCCCCATCCCGCACAACGGTTGCCGCCCGCCAAAACGGCGCCGCGTGTAACGGGAGCAGATAAAGAATTATGGCACGATACAAAGACGCTGTTTGCCGCCTCTGCCGCCGCGAAACCGCGGCCAGCAAGACGGGCGAAAAGATCAAACTGTTCCTCAAAGGCGACCGCTGCCTCTCCAAAAAGTGCGCGGTCGAACGCCGCGGCACGGCCCCGGGTCAGAAAGTTCAGACGACCAAAGGCCGTCAGAAGATCTCCGAATACGGCCGCCAGCTGCGCGAGAAGCAGAAGATGCGCCGCTATTACGGCGTGCTCGAAACGCAATTCGAGAACTACTTCCGTGAGGCGCAGCGCGTCCCGGGTCAGACCGGCAAATTCTTCCTGCAACTGCTGGAACGCCGCCTCGACAACGTCATCTACCGGCTCAACCTCGCGTCGAGCCGCGCGCAAGCGCGGCAGCTCGTCACGCATCGCCACTTCCGCGTCAATGGCCGCATCGTCAACGTGCCGTCGTTCATCGTGAAGGCCGGCGACGTGATCACGATCGGCGAGCGTTCGCAGAAGTCGGTCATCTTCGGCGCCAACATCGAAACCGCCAAGACGCGCCGCGCCCCCGAATGGCTCGAGTTCTCGGAAACCGACAGTTCGGCCAAAGTCGTGGCTCTCCCGAGCCGCGAGCAGATCGACACCCCCGTCGACGAACAACTCATCGTCGAATACTACTCGCGGTAATTGACGGCGCATTGCGTCGTTGCCGAAGGGATCGCGGACCGTAGTCCGCTTCACCCTTCGGCGCCTCGCACTGCACCGCCACTTACCGCTCGGGCAAGATAGCCACCAAAACGCTGCTAGACGTACGATCGTGCCGATGCCCACGGTGCGGATAACGTAAGCAACAAGAGGATCCCAAGAAGAATGACCACTATCGAAGCGCCGCAGGGCGCGCAAATCGAAGTCCGCGAACGGCGCGAGAATTACGCCAAGTTCGTGATCGAACCGCTCGAACGCGGCTTCGGAATCACGCTCGGTAACGCGCTGCGCCGCGTGCTGCTCTCGTCGATCCCCGGCGCGGCCGTCACCTACGTGAAGATCGACGGCGTGCTGCACGAGTTCTCGACGATGCCCGGCATCACCGAAGATACGACGGACCTCTTGCTCAACCTCAAAGGTCTGCCGATCAAGCTCAACTCCGACGATCCGAAGGTGCTGAGCCTCAACGTCGTCGGCGCGAAAGAAGTGACCGCCGGAGACATCGCCCCGGATGCCGACGTCGAGATCCTCAACCCGAACTTCCACATCGCGACGCTGACCACGAAAGCGGCCAAGTTGCAGATGGAGATCGGTGTCGAGAAGGGCAAGGGCTACGTCACGGCCGATCGCCAGCGCAACATCGAGCACATGATCGGCCTGATCCCGATGGACTCGATCTTCTCGCCGATCCGCAAGGTCAACTTCACGGTCGACGACACGCGCGTCGGCCAGTCGGTGGACTTCGACCGCCTCACGATCGAGATCGAAACCAACGGTTCGATCACGCCCGACGACGCGCTCACCGAAGCCTCGGAAATTCTCCAGGACCAGCTCGCGCTCTTCACCACGTTCTCGACCGAAGAAAAACCCGTCGCCACCGCGCCGGCTTCGGAATGGGACGTTCCGGTGGAAACGCTCAACCTTTCGGTGCGCTCGTTCAACTGCCTCAAGCGCGCCGGCATCTCGAAGGTCTCCGAACTCCTCGATATGACGGAAGACGAGATCATCAAGATGCGCAACTTCGGCAAGAAGTCGCTCGACGAGATCAAACAAGTTCTCGAAGACCGCGGCCTCTCGCTCCGCCAACCCGCTTCAGCGTAGGACACCATGCCGCATCAGATCGCCCAGAAACGATTCAACCGCACCGACGGACACCGCAAAGCGATGTTCCGCAACATGTGCACGTCGTTCTTCCTGCACGAGAAAATCGAGACGACCAGTATGAAGGCGAAGCAAGTCTCGAAGATCGCCGAGCGCCTCATCACGACGGCGCGCCGGGGCGACCTGCATGCGCGACGCCAAATCGCCGAGTATCTGCTCGACCCGCGCGTCGTGAAGAAGCTCGTCGAGCAGATCGCGCCGACCTACAAGGATCGTACCGGCGGCTACACGCGGATCACCAAAACCCGCGTCCGTCCCGGCGACGCGGCCGAACTCTCGATCCTGGAGCTCGTCAAGTAAGATAGCGCGACATGTCCCCGCATGAAGCGGGGACAAATCCGCGAATCTTACGCTCCATGCTGGGAACGGTCGACGACCCCCTAAGTCTGATCTCGGTAACGCGCGAGCTGATCGCGGATGCCCTCACGCCGATTGCGGCGTATCTCGCCCTGGCGCAGCCGGGGCGTTCGTGTTTGCTGGAGTCGGTCGAAGGCACCGACCGTATCTCGCGCTACTCATTCATCGGGCTCGACTACCTGGCGAGTGCGACATTCGATGCGGATCCGCAGATGTTGCCGAAGATCCGGGCGCTGGTCGGTCGCTACCGGCTCGATCGTCGCGATCTTCCGTTCCCGGGTGGCGCGGTCTGTACGTTCACCTACGATGCGGCGCGCGTGCTCGAGCGGATCGGCCCCAAACCCCCGGTCGACGTGCCGTTCTCCGATGCGCTCGTCGTCATCCCCGGCACGTGGGTGCTCTTCGATCACTTCACCCACCGTGCCACGCTGATCGGCCTCGCGCGGGACGGGGAAGAGGTCACGGCCGTCGGCGCCCGGCTGGACGGGTACGTCGCGAAGTTGCTCGATACGAAGCCGACCGTTCCGGGTCCGGTTCGCGCGACCGAACCGGCGCATCCATCGCTCGACCGGACGAGCTACCTCGAGCGCGTGGCGCGTGCGAAGCAGGCCATCGTCGACGGCGACGTCTACCAACTGCAGCTCGGGATCCGCTTTTCCGCGCCGCTGGCCGGCACGCCGTTCGATTTCTACCGGCACATCCGGGCGCAGAATCCGTCGCCGTACATGTTCTTCATCGAACACGGCGAGGAAGCGGTCCTCGGCGCATCGCCCGAGTTCTTGGTCCGCCTCGACGATCGCAGCGCGCGCATCCGTCCGCTGGCGGGGACGCGTTCGCGCAGCGCCGATCCGGCGCGCGATCGCGCGCTCGGCGAAGAACTCTTGGCGAACGAAAAGGAGCGCGCAGAACACGTGATGCTCGTCGATCTCGGTCGCAACGATCTCGCGGCCGTGTGCGACGTGGGCAGCGTCGGGGTCGACGAGCTGATGCGGCTCGAACGCTACTCGCACGTGATGCACATCGTCTCGTCCGTCAGCGGGCGGCTGCGCGCGGATCGCGATGCACTCGATCTTTTCGCGGCGGCGTTTCCGGCCGGCACCGTCACCGGCACACCCAAGATCCGCGCGATGCAATTGATCGACGAACTCGAACCGATCGCGCGCGGGCTCTACGCGGGCAGCATCGCGCATCTCGATTTCGACGGCGACATGGATTCGTGCATCATCCTGCGGTCGGCGACGGTCGCCGGCGGCCGCGCATATTGGCAAGCCTCGGCGGGGATCGTCGCCGATAGCGATCCGGCCGCCGAATACGACGAAGTCTTTCACAAAACGCGAATCGTGCGCACGGTGCTGGGGCTCGACGGATGAAACTGCTGCTGGTCGACAACTACGACTCGTTCACGCACATCCTCGCGCACCTCTTTGGTTCCGCCGGAGCGGACGTCGACGTGATTCGTAACGACGACGAGCGCATCGCGCGGGCGATCCCGGCGGCCTACGATGCGATCGTGCTCGGACCCGGCCCCGGCCGACCGGCGGATGCCGGACGCACGCTCGGCATCGTGCGCGAAGCGGCGCGCGAACGCCGGCCGCTCTTCGGCGTGTGCCTGGGTCTGCAAGCGATCGGTGAGGCGTTCGGGGGCACGGTCGAACACGCGCCGAGCCTCAAACACGGAAAGGTTTCCGCGATCACGCACGACGGCAGCGGCGTGTTCGCCGGTTTGCCCTCGCCGTTCGAGGCGACGCGCTACCATTCGCTGTGCGTCGGTCATTCCGGCTTCCCGGCGGAATTGCGCGCCAACGCGACGAGCGAAGACGGCGTCGTGCAAGGTGTCCACCACCGTGAATTGCCGATCTGGGGCGTGCAACTCCATCCCGAATCGATCCTCACCGCAGCGGGCCCGCAGATCGCCCGCAACGTCCTGACGGCGGCCCACCGATGAACGACTTTCCGGCACTCCTCAAACACGTGATCGGCGGCGGCGATCTCTCGGCCGAACAGGCCGCCCGTGCGGTCGGCGCGATCATGGACGAGACGATCTCGAACGTGCGCGCGGCGGCGCTGCTGGCGGCGCTCGCCGCCAAGGGCGAGTCCGTCGACGAAGTGATCGGCGCCGCGCGCGCGATGCGCGAGCGCAGCGTGCGCGTCGATCACGATTTGCCGCTGGTCATCGACGTCTGCGGCACGGGCGGAGACGGTGCCGGAACGATCAACATCTCGACCGCCGCGGCGTTCGTCGTCGCCGGTTGCGGCGTCCCGGTCGCCAAGCACGGCAACCGCGCGGCCTCGAGCGCCTGCGGGAGCGCCGACGTGCTCGAGGCACTGGGCGTCAAGATCGATCGCACGCCCGAGGAATCCGCGCGCTCGCTGCGCGACCACAACATGGCCTTTCTCTTCGCGCAGCGTCACCATCCGGCGATGCGTGCGGTCGGCCCGATTCGCCGCGATCTCGGTGTGCGCACGATCTTCAACGTGCTCGGTCCGCTCACGAATCCGGCCGGCGCCAGCCGGCAGGTGATCGGCGTTGCGAGCGAACGTCACTTCGAGCTCGTCGCGCAGGCGCTGCGTGGCCTCGGTGCCGTCGGCGGCGCGGTCGTGCACGCGGCGAACGGGCTCGATGAAATCGCCGGCGAGGGGCCGACGTCCGTGTATCAATTCGATCGCAGCGGCGTCCGCCGCTGGACGCTCGATCCGTCGACGTACGGCGTGCATGCGCCGCTGGAATCGATTCGCGGCGGGGACGCCGCCTTCAACGCTGCCGCACTCACGGCGATCCTCGCGGGCGAAGCGTCGCCGCGCGCGGATCTCGTGTGCCTGAATGCCGCCCTCGCGCTCGTCGTCGCGAGTGAGGCGGTCGACCTCGACGACGGGATCGCTCGCGCGCGCGCGAGCATCGCCGGCGGCCGCGCACGCGCCGCCCTCGATGCTTTGCGCAGCGAACGCGAAAGGGAGTACGCCTAACCGTGGATATGCTCGAGAAACTCTACGCCGCCAAGCGCGCCGTCCGGGAAGCGGATGAAGCGCGCGAGCCGCTCGAAGAGGTTCGTCGTCGCGCAGCCGAGCGCGCGAACACGCGCCGCCCGCTGACGGCGCGCATCGCGAACGCGCGCGGCAACGCGATCATCGCCGAGATCAAGCGCGCTTCGCCCTCGGTCGGGCTCATCGTGCGCGACATCGATCCCGCCGAGATCGCCCGCGAGTACGCCGCTGCCGGGGCCGACGCGATCAGCGTGCTCACCGAGAGCGATCACTTTTTGGGCGATCTGGCCTATCTCGATGTCGCCCGCGAGGCCGCGCCGCTGCCGATCCTGCGCAAAGATTTTCTGAGCACGCCCTACGAGGTCGCACAATCGGCGGCGTACGGTGCGGATGCGGTGCTCGCGATCGTCGCCGGGCTCACCGACGAGCAGATCGGCGCGATGTTCGCCGAAGCGCGGCGCTGGCAACTCGACGTGCTCGTCGAAGTGCACAACGAGGCGCAACTGCAGCGCGCGCTCGAACACGGTGCAACGCTGCTCGGCATCAACAACCGCGACCTGCGCACCTTCGAGACCAACCTCGCCGTAACCGAAGAACTCTTGCCGCTGGTTCCGCCGGGCAAGGTCGTCATCAGCGAGAGCGGCCTGCGCACGCAAGACCAGACGCATCATCTGGGCCATCTGGGCGCGCGCGGGTTCCTGATCGGCGAGACGCTCATGCGCGCCGCCGATAAGACCGAACTCATCCGGGGGCTCAAGGGTCTGCCGGTCCCGGCCTAGCCGGACCCGAGCATGCGAACCCGGATCAAATTCTGCGGATGCACTTCCGTGGACGATGCGCTCTTGGCGCTGCGCTGCGGTGCGGACGCGATCGGCGTCATCTTCGCCGAAGAGAGCCCGCGCACGGTTTCGATGGAGGTCGCGCGCGACATCGCGATGCACGTCCCCGCCTTCACCACGCTGGTCGGCGTGTTCGTCGATGCGCCCTCGGGACTGATCGACGAAGCGCGGCTCGCCGGTTACCTGCCGCAATTCAGCGGCCACGAATCGGCCGCCGAGGCCGAAGCGTTCGCCGAAGGTCCGTATATCCGGACGTATCGGGTCGCGGCGGACGCGGTCGCGAACGCGGCGGCGTTCGATCGATTTGCCGCACCGTACGAGCATGCAACCTGGATGTTCGAAACCCATGTTCCCGGTCGCGCCGGCGGGACGGGCATCACCTTTCCATGGGAGCTCGCGCGCGAACTCGCCGGCGACCGCCCGATCATCGTAAGCGGCGGCCTCACGCCGGAGAACGTCGGCGACTGCGTGCGTCGCGTGCGTCCCTACGCCGTCGACGTGCGCTCCGGTATCGAGACCGGCGGCGTCAAAGATCCGCAGAAGATGCGTGCGTTCGTGCACGCCGTAATGGAAGCCGATGCTCAAACCTGACGTTCGTGGATACTTCGGCCGCTTCGGCGGCAAATTCGTACCGGAAGTGCTCGTAGCCGCGCTGAGCGAGCTCGAGGCGGCGATGAACGAGGCGTTCGCCGATCCGGCGTTCTGGGCGGAGTATCACGCGATCTTACGCGATTTCGTCGGCCGCCCGTCGCCGATCTACGAAGCGCAGCGGTTTGCTCCCGCCGGCGGCGCGACCGTCGTATTCAAGCGCGAAGACCTCAACCACACCGGCGCGCACAAGATCAACAACACGGTCGGTCAGGCGCTGCTCGCACGGCGAATGGGCAAGACGCGCATCATCGCGGAGACGGGCGCGGGGCAGCACGGCGTCGCGACCGCGA
>Ga0116228_10001195_pt1 | contig 21264 bp, 21 predicted proteins | sample S1TSphfallax_2_FD_89694 | JGI IMG/M metagenome (GOLD analysis project Ga0116228, IMG submission 89694) | Host-associated microbial communities from peat moss isolated from Minnesota, USA - S1T2_Fc - Sphagnum fallax MG | ecosystem: Host-associated > Plants > Peat moss > Unclassified | place...
CGATGGAATTCTTCGGCGATGTCCTTCACCACGAACGTCACGATGAAGAAATCGAATGCATCGAGGGTCCAGCCGAGGAATGCAGCAACGAACGTCTTGCGTTGCACGGGCGTAAGCATGCGCCCGAGCGCAATCGGGTTTGCAAGAGCCATGGCCCGGGGTCTACCGCAACAAATCTAGGCCTTCCCGCGTCAGTACGCACATAGCTGGTCCACTCGGAGTAATGATGTCTCGCACCCTCTTCGGTTTTTACGATCTCGACGCGTCCCCGCAGCACGGTCTGCCGGGCGAGCTCGCAACGCGTCTCGGCACGGCCACGGAGGCGCCCGGGTTCATCGATGGAGCCGTCTTCGTGAGTTCGGATAATTTCGGCGTCGCGATTCAAGCCCAGTACGTGGAACCGGCCGCGGGACCCGATGATTGGGCGGAGAGCGGCGGCATCTCCGTGCTGTTGCAGGCGGCCGATTGGCGCTCGCGTGCGAGCGAACTCGGCTCGTATCGATTGGCGCGGCACGTCCAAGGCGATTCCGATACGCTCAAGGACTCGACGTTCTTCATCGTTCAGCGCTTCGTCGTGAAGCCGAGCGATCAAGCGGCCTTCATCGATGCGATCTGCGACTATACGCAGGAGTACGCGCAGCCGATCCCCGGTTTTCTCGCGGGCGATGCGTATGCCGGCGTCGATGGAACGCGCGTCGTGTTCGTGATGCCGTGGGAACACGAAGCCGCACTCAATACGCTCGAAAACCGCCCCGGCTCGCTCGCCTCGATGCAAAAGCATCTGCGGATGACGGAGCGGCATATCTTCTCATCGTACCAACGGATCTCGTATCTGCGGGCGTCGACGGACGTCGAGGCTTCGTGAGTTCGGACGTTCACGCGGACGACGCGATACGCGATTCGCGCGTGACCTATGAGAAGGGCGCGCTCGATGAGGCGACCGTGGCCGAGGATCCGTTCGAGCAGTTCGAACGCTGGCTCGGCGAAGCGCTCGCGACCGACGGTTTGCCAGAGCCGAATGCGGTGACGGTCGCGACGGTCTCCGCCGACGGTCAACCGTCCGCGCGCGTCGTGCTCCTGCGCGGGTACGACGCACGCGGTTTCGTCTTCTTTACCAACTACGATAGCCGGAAGGGCCGCGAGCTCGACGGCGCGGGGAAGGCGTCGTTACTATTCTTCTGGGCCGCACTCGAACGCCAAATCCGTATCGACGGTACGGTGGAGCGTTTGTCTGCGAGCGAATCCGATGCGTACTTCGCGCGGCGGCCGCGCGGCCATCGCTTGAGCGCGTGGGCGTCGCCGCAGAGCGCCGTCGTGCCGTCGCGCGCCACGCTCGAAGCGGGGATGCTCGAGGCGGAGCGTCGATTCGAAGGCGGCGACGTGCCGCGGCCGCCGAACTGGGGCGGCTATCGCATCGTGCCGCATGCGTTCGAGTTCTGGCAGGGCCGGCGCAACCGCGTTCACGATCGCATCGCCTACGTGCGGTCCGGCGAACGCTGGACGCGCGAACGCCTCGCGCCGTAACTTCAGGCGACGGATTTCTCGAGCAGTCGCACGAGGTTCGCGCGGCGATCGATGCGTGCGTCGCGCTCGAGAAAACGGAGGACGCGGCGTTCCGCATCGTCGAGTCGCGCGGTCTTCGACGACGCGCGCGCTTTCGGGAGCGAGAGCGTGCGCGTATCGAGATACGTGTCCACGATCGCGGGATGGACGTACGAGTTTCGGCACACCGTCGGCGTATTTCCTAGCAGTTTCGCAGCGGAGGTACACGCGCTCTTCAACGTCGCTTTGGCTTCCGCGACCGTTGATGCCGACGGCGCTGCCGCGAGCTCGACGGCACACGAAACCGTTGCTGCCCACGTGCGAAAATCTTTCGCCGAGAAATCGCCGCCCGTCGTCTCGCGCAGATATTCGTTTACGTCATCGGATCGAACCGGCTGCGGTTCGCCCGCATCGTCGACGTACGAAAACAACGTTTCGCCCGGCAGGTCGCGGCAGCGTTTGATCGTGCGCGCGAGGCGCCGATCTTCGACCGTCACCGCGTGTTCGACGCCGCTCTTTCCGCGGAATTTTATTCGAATGCGCTTCTCGCCCTCGACGCGAACGTGGTGCGAGCGCAGGGTCGTGAGGCCGTACGAGCCGTTGTCGCGCGCGTACGTTTCGTTGCCCACGCGCACGTGCGTTTCTTCGAGCAGGCGGATGACGGTCGCGAGCACTTTCTCGCGCGGCAAGCCCGGTAACGCGAGATCCTTTTCCACGCGCGCGCGGATCGTGGAAAGCGCGTTCGCGAACGCGATCGTCGATTCGTACTTGCTCGCGTCGCGGATCTCGCGCCAGCGTTTGTGATACCGATACTGCTTGCGTCCGCGCGCGTCGCGCGCCGTCGCCTGTACGTGGCCGTGCGCGAGCGGGCAGATCCACACGTCTTCGTAGGCAGGTGGGATCGCGAGCGCGGCGATCCGCGCGATCTCGGCCTTATCGGTGATTCGCTTCCCTGCGGCGTCGTAGTACGTGAATCCGGTTCGGCTCCGTTTGCGGCCGAAGCCCGGCGTCGTATCGTCGACGTAGCGCAAGCCCGCGGCACGGGCGTGTTCGATTTCTGGGCGCGGGGCAGCGTTCACAGGCCGTTCCTACCCGCGGGTGACGGGTTGGAATCTGCCCGGAATGGGCGCGCGGCGTCGTCGCGAACCTGGCGGGCATGGGGCGGGTCGCGTAAGATGTTCGGGCACCATCGTGCCGGCGAGACGTTCGCGTCGGATGTCGCCGCGTTCGTCCATCAGGTTCCGATACCGATCTGGGTTGCCACCATCGGTGTGCTGGCCGCGGTCGCGACGCCGCTCGTGCAGTATCTCGTGGCGCGCTCGCGCGAGAAGACGGTCGCCCGCGCCGACGAGCGTCGCCGCACCGAAGACCTCGCGCAAACGACCACGCGCGTGCGGGCCGATCTGCTTTTCCGCTTGCGCGCGCACCTCGTGTTCCTTGGAGCTCTCGCCGAGACGGGCACGGTCGACGTCGATCGCTGGCAACAGGCCTTCGAGCGGTTCGCCGCGCGGACGCGCGAGGCCGACGTGATCGAGGCGCTCGGGCGCTCCTATCACGATGTCGTGCAGCCGGTACATGCGGAGCGCGTGGCGATCGAGGTCGAGCGATCGGTCCTCCTCGGAGCGCGTGCCTCGGGTGTGGCCACGGAGCGGATCGCAGCCGTTCGCTCCGCCTACGCTCCCGTGCTCGAGCTTCTCAGTGCGAACGCCGCCCCGCCCACGCTCGAATTGGGCCGAGCTCGCCGCTAGGGAAGGCCTCGACCGAGTAACCCTGGTACAAACGGAGTCGTGTCCCGCCGTAGCGTCCTCGTGATTGGCTCTGGTCCGATCGTCATCGGACAGGCCGCCGAGTTTGATTACGCCGGCGTTCAAGCGTGCCGTGCCCTCCGTGAGGAAGGCCACCGCGTCATCCTCGTAAACTCGAATCCCGCGACGATCATGACCGATCCCGAGGTCGCGGACGCGGTGTACCTCGAGCCGCTCACGGTCGCATCGCTCGAAGCGATCATCGCGCACGAACGTCCCGATGCGTTGCTCCCGACACTCGGCGGGCAGACGGGGCTCAATCTCGCCGTCGAACTCTCGGAGAGCGGCGTGATCGATCGCTACGGGCTCGAATTGCTTGGGACGCCGATCGAGACGATCGTGCTCGCTGAAGATCGCGCGCGATTTAAGGAAGCGATGATCGCGATCGGCGAGCCCGTGCCGCGCAGCGTCGTCGTCACCGATATCGAAGCGGGCGTCGCGTTCGGAAGCGAAGTCGGGTATCCGCTCGTCGTGCGCCCCGCATTTACGCTCGGCGGCACGGGCGGCGGCGTCGTGCGCAGCGAGGCGGAACTCCGCGCCACGCTCGAGGTCGGCCTCGCGGCATCGCTCCGCCATCAAGCGCTCGTCGAAACGAGTCTTCTCGGCTGGAAAGAAGTCGAGTACGAAGTCCTGCGCGATCGCGCGAACAATTGCATCATCGTCTGCAACATGGAGAACATCGATCCGGTCGGCGTCCACACGGGCGATTCGATCGTGGTCGCGCCGTCGCAAACGCTCTCCGATCTCGAGTATCAGATGTTGCGCACGGCGAGCCTCAACGTGATCCGCGCGCTCAACGTTCAGGGCGGCTGCAACATTCAGTTCGCGCTGCATCCCGATCGTAGCGAATACAACATCATCGAGGTGAATCCGCGCGTTTCGCGCAGCTCGGCGCTCGCGTCGAAAGCCACGGGCTACCCGATCGCGAAGATCTCGACGAGGATCGCGCTCGGCATGACGCTCGACGAGATCGAAAATCCCGTCACCGGCGTCACCAAGGCGGCCTACGAGCCGACGCTCGACTACGTGGTCGTGAAGATTCCACGTTGGCCCTTCGACAAGTTTCCGCGCGCCGATACGCGTCTCGGGACGCAGATGAAATCGACGGGCGAAGCGATGGGCATCGGGCGCACGTTCGCGGCCGCGCTCATGAAGGCGGTACGCGGGCTCGACCTCGGCCGCGAGTCGCTCACCGGCACGTCGCTCGAAACGTGGAACGACGACGAGCTCGAAGCGGCCATCGTCGCGCCGACGCACGAGCGGCTCTTCGCGGTCGCCGAGTCGCTGCGCCGCGGGCGGACGGTCGCGTATCTCGCCGAGCTATCGTCGATCGATCCGTTCTGGCTCTGGGAGTTTGCCGAACTCGTCGCACTCGAAGAACGGCTCCGCGATCCCGCACCCGAAGATCTGCGACTCGCGCTCGAGTGCGGCTACTCGCACGCGGGCATCGCACGCCTCGCGAAAAACGCACCGGACGTTCTCGCATGGAACGACGCGCAGACGCTCGAGAGCGATCCCGCGCACGGCAGTTCCGCGGCATTCCGCATGGTCGATACCGCCGCGGCCGAGTTCCCCGCGCGCTCGCCGTACTACTATCTCTCGCGCTACGAGCACGACGAAATGCGCGTGCCCGCGCGCGAAGCGATCGTCGTCGTCGGAAGCGGCCCGATTCGAATCGGCCAGGGCATCGAGTTCGACTACAGTTGCGTGCATGCCGCATGGGCGCTGCGCGACGCCGGACGCGCGGCCGTGGTCGTCAACAACAATCCCGAGACGGTTTCCACCGACTTCGACGTCTCCGATGCTCTCGTCTTCGAGCCGCCGGGTGCGGACGAAGTGCAGGCTGCTTACGATGCGACGCGTGCGACGGGCGTGATGCTCGCGTTCGGTGGCCAGACCGCGATCAATCTCGCAGCCGAGCTCTCGCGCCGCGGCGTGAAGATCGTCGGCAGCGACCGCAAGAGCCTCGACATGGCGGAAGATCGCGAGAAATTCGAAGCCGCGTTGCAACGGCTCGGCGTCGCGCGCCCGGAAGGTCGTGCCGCGGTCTCGTTCCGGCAAGCGCGCACGATCGCGCGCGAGCTCGGGTTCCCCGTGCTCGTGCGGCCGTCGTACGTGCTCGGCGGCCGCGGCATGGAGATCGTTTACAACGAAGGCCAGCTGGCGAGCTACGTGGAGACCGCTCCGCCGATCACGCCCGGCGCGCCGCTCCTCGTCGACAAATATTTGCGCGGCCTCGAAGTCGAGGTCGATGCGGTCTACGACGGCACGGATATCCTCGTGCCCGGAATCTTCGAACACGTGGAGCGCGCGGGCATCCACTCCGGCGATTCGATCTCCGTCTACCCGCCGCAATCGATCGATGCCGCGATGCAAGCGCACATCGTCGAGGTCACGCGAGCGATCGCGCACGAGCTCGAGACGCGTGGGCTCATCAACATTCAGTTCGTGATACATGCGGGCGAGCTGTATATCATCGAAGCGAACCCGCGCGCGAGCCGCACGGTGCCGATCATCTCGAAAGCCACTGGCATCAACCTCGTCGCCGCGGCCACACGCGTCGCCCTCGGCGAAAAACTCGCCGATTTGCCCTACGGCACGGGGTTGCTCCCCGACGCGCCGTTCGTCGTCGTCAAAGTTCCGGTGTTTTCGTTTGCGAAGATGCGCGGCGTCGAAACGATCCTCGGACCCGAAATGAAATCGACGGGCGAAGTGCTCGGCATCGACGAGACGTTTGCGGGCGCTCTGCGCAAGGGCTTCGTCGCGGCCGGCATCCGGGTTCCGGAAACGTCGGATGCGACGCGGCGCGGCCGCATTCTCGTCTCGATCGCCGATGAGGAGAAGGCCGCATCCGTCGACGTGTTACGACGGTACGCGAATCTCGGATTCTCGCTCGTCGCGACGGATGGAACGCATCGCATCCTTACCGAGAACGGTATCCCGTCGGAGCGCATCAACAAGATTTCGGACGGTTCGCCGCACGTGCTCGATGCGATCGCATCGCATTCCGTCGACCTCGTGATTAACGACGCAGCCGGTCCGCGCGAAGTGTCCGACGGATACCGTATCCGGCGTGCTGCCGTCGAGACGAGCGTCGCGTGCCTCACGAGCCTCGACACCGCGCGAGCACTCGCAAGCGCGCTCGAATCGTCCGCCGGCCCGCCGCGTTCGTTGCAGGCCTATCGGCAACTCGCCGCTCGCGTCTAAGGATCGGCCTTAGATCAGTTTGGCGATGCGCGTGCGGAGGATCGTTTCCGCACCGTCGCCGAGTTCGCGAATGACCTCGGCCGCGGGCCGTTCGCGCGCGAGCAGACCGACGCTCTGGCCTGCATACACGTGCGCGAACCGGAAGTCGCGCGTGCGTACGGCTTCCATCCACGCGGCGCGCACCTCCGGATCGGCCGCTGCGGTATCTTCGCGTCCGGCGAATCGCGCGGTCAGGTCGTTCGCGAGCGCGCGACCGGGAAAGCGCGCCGGCCACGGGATGCCCGCGATGCGATCGAAGAGCGACGTGAGCACGGTTTCGTCCTCACGCGCAGCGAGCGCGACACGACGCGCTTCGTTGGATGCAGCGGACTCCGGCGAAGCGAGCAGCGGCGTTCCGATCCACGCTCCCTGCGCGCCGGCGGCGAGAACCGCCGCAACGCCACGTGCGGTCGCGACGCCGCCGGCGACGACGACCGGGATCGTCACCGCGTCGAGCACGATCTGCAGCAGCGGCAACGTGCCGACGGTTCCGGTGTGGCCGCCCGCCTCCGTTCCCTGCACCACGATGAGATCGACGCCGGCGGCCTCCGCCGCGAGAGCATCGGCTCGCGTCTGCACCTGTGCCGCGACGAGCGCGCCCGCCGCGCGCACTCGTGCGACGTACGGTGCGGGATCGCCGAACGAGAGCGAGAGCAGAAACGGACGTTCGGCGAGCATCGCCTCGAAGAGCTCCGGACGCCGCTCGAGGGCCCACACCATGGCGCCGATGCCGAAGCGGCCGCCGTCCGAGCCGCGAGCGATCGCGGCTTCCTCCGCGACACGTGAGACCGGATCCGCGGCCCCGATCCCGATGGAACCGAGAGCGCCCGCATCCGAAACGGCGCGCGCGAGTTCTCCGAGCGAGACGTTCGCCATCGGCGCGCCGATCAGCGGATACCGAAGTCCCCACGATTCGGTGAGCAGCGTACGCAGCATGCGCGAAACTTACGCCGCTTCGCACGTTACGACATGCGTGACGGAGGCCGCACGGAACGCGAACCGTAACGTGCGCAAAGAAATGGATCGAACGCAAAAACCCGCAATCGCGCGCGATGGTCGCGTCTACGTGCTCGGCGGCAACGCGAGCACGCTCGCGTTCGTGTCGTCGGTGCGCCCGGAAAAAGGTCAGGTTACGGCGTGGCTCGTTCCGCTCGCATGGACGCCCGTCGGCGTGTCGATCGGCGACGGGTGGCAGCGCGTCTCGATCGCGGCCGACAATATCGGCGGGTGGGTGGATCAAACGTTTCCACCCGAAGACGAGCGCGCGTTCGTGACGCCGCTGCGCGATCTCGAGATGCTCGTGCGCGTGCAATGGCACGCCGAGGTACCGGAGCGACTCTCGGAATCGCTGCTGGTCAACGGTGATGACGTGCCCGAAGACGTTCTCGACGGCATCGATCATCCGACGGAATCCCTCACGCAGTGCGCCGTGTGCCGCCGCATGTGCGTTCGCGACCATTTCGTATGGAACGATCGCCAGCTCTGCGCGTGGGACTATCATGCGACCGTCTTCGGAAAGCGCGGCCCGTGGCACGACGGTCCCTACGAGGAGCGCTTCTTCGAGACGCTTCCGCGCGCCGCGTACGTGGCGCCGGGCCTCCTCCAGGAGCTCGACGTGGTTCCCGTGCTTGCGGTCGCGTCGCTACCGGAAGATCGCATGCGAGCCCTCGTGAACGTCGCGATCGGCGACGGTTCCGACGGCGCGTGCCTGGCGGTTCGCACCGACGAGGGCCTCACCGTGCTGCGGGAACGCCCGCCGAGCGTCCCAACCTGAGCCCTTCTCGCGTTGTGCGAAGGTGAACATCAATCGCGCGATCGGGCGCATCGTCACGATCTTCCTCGTTGCCTACGCCCTGCTGTTCGTTCGGCAACTGTACGTCGGGCTCGTGGAGGGGCCGCGGCTCGCGCAGAACCCGCATAATCCGCGGGCCGCGCTCCTCGCACCGTACCGTGGCGACATCTTGGCGCGCGACGGCACGGTTCTCGCGCGCTCGACGGCGCACGGACGCATCTATCCGCTCGGCGCGGCTGCCGCACACGCGGTCGGCTACGCTTCGGCGCGCTACGGCACGTCCGGAATCGAGGCGGCATTCGATTCCGAGCTCGCGCCGCATCCGGTTGCGAACGATCCGTTCGCCGAGATCGGTCGCCTGATCAGCGGCGGTCGGGCCTTCCCCGCCGTACGCGGCGCGACCGTCGTCACCACGATCGATCCCGCCGTACAGCGCGCGCTCTACGACGCGCTCTCCAACTATTCGCGGGCTGCCGGCGTCGTGATCGACCCACGCACGGGAGAGGTGCTCGCGCTCGCGAGCGTGCCGAGCTTCGATCCGGGAGAGCTCGATGCGAACTTCGCGCGCATCGCGGCCGACTCGCAAAGCCCGCTACTCGATCGCGCGACCGACGGGCTCTATCCCCCCGGTTCGACCTTCAAGATCGTGATCGCGGGCGCGGCGCTCGATGCGGGCGTCGTGACGCCGGACTCGACGTTCGAAGACGATGGAGAGCTGCCGGTCGGTTCGTTCGTCGTCCACGACGATGAAGGCGAGGCCACCGGCACGCAAGATCTCGCCGGTGCGTTCGCGCTCTCGAGTAACGTCGATTTCGCGCAGATCGCCATGCGTCTCGGTGGCGATCGCCTGCTCGACGAACTCTCGCGTTGGGGGGTCGGTGCTGCGGTCGATTTCACGCTCCCGGTCGCGCGCGACCGCGTGCCGGGCAAGGACGAGTTAACGCCCGGCGTCTTGGCGCAGCTTGGGTTCGGCCAAGCGGATTTGCTCGTCACGCCGCTGCGTATGGCGCTCGTTGGTGCGACGATCGCCTCCGGTGGTTCCGAACCGCGGCCGTATCTCGTGCGCGCCCTGCGCGAGGGCGGCGTCGCTCGTCCCGTCGGCGAGCCGTATGCGCTCGCGACGCCACTCTCGAGCGACACGGCAACGCAGGTCGCATCGATGATGGTCGACGTGGTGCGGCACGGCACGGGACGGGCCGCCGCGCTTCCGGACGTGCAGGTCGCGGGCAAGACGGGGACCGCGACCGTCTCAAATGGAAGATCGCACGCATGGTTCGTTGCGTTCGCACCGGCAGACGCTCCGCGCGTTGCCGTCGCGATCGTCGTTGAAAACGCCGGGTATGGCGGCGTCGTCGCCGCGCCCATCGCCCGCCGCGTCCTCGCGGCCGCGCTCGCGAGCGAGCATGGCTGAGCGCGTATGATCGAGCGTAATCTCGCCGAGCGCTATCGCCTCGAAGGTCGCATCGGGCAGGGCGGCATGGCCGTCGTGTATGCCGGCATCGACACCGTGCTGCGCCGTCGCGTCGCGATCAAGGTTCTGCGCCCCGAACTCGCGGCGGATAAAGATTTCGTCGCGCGCTTCTACACGGAAGCGCAACACGCGGCGAAGCTCTCCCACCCGAACATCGTGAACATCTACGACGTCGGGCGCGAAGGCGAGAGCTACTTCATCGTGATGGAGCTCGTGGAAGGCGCGACGCTCGCCGAGATGATCGAGAGCGACACGCGTTTGCCGGAGCCGGTCGCAATCGATTTCGCGGCGCAGATCTGCAGCGGTCTCGCGTACGCGCATCGGCAAGGGCTGTTGCATCGCGACGTCAAGCCGGCGAACATCCTCGTGACCAAAGACGACGTGGTGAAGATCTCCGATTTCGGAATCGCACGCGCCGTCACCACGCAAACGATGTCGATGACGCAGGCCGGCATCGTGATGGGCAGCGTGTTCTACGTGTCGCCCGAACAGGCGCAGGGACACGAGCTGCACGAGACGAGCGATCTCTACAGCCTCGGCATCGTGCTCTATCAGATGCTCACCGGGCATCTCCCGTACGCGGGCGAATCGCCGATCGCGATCGCACTCAAACACGTATCGGCTCCGGTACCGCACGCCGATGCCGACGAACCGTCGGTGAGCCCCGCGCTCGCGGCGATCGTTCGGAAGCTCATGCAGAAGGATCCCGCGGATCGGTTTCCCTCGGCCGTCGCCGTTGCGACGGCGCTACGCGAGGCGCGCGAACATCCGCTCGTCACGACGCCCTTCGACATCGCGCCGAACGGCGAGCGCGTCGTCGTAGCCGGTCCGCAGACGATTCCGAATCCGAAGCCTCGTCCGTCGCCCTCGCCCGATCGCGGGCCGCGGCGCAGTGCTGCGAACGAAGCGGCGGCGGTCGCCGACACGGCAACGCGCGGGCCGCGCAACGTTGCGACCGTCGTCGTCGCGCTCGTCGCGCTCGCATGCGCGATCGTTCTCGGCTACGTCGCGACGAGTCGGCCGGGCGGATTGCTCGGCAGCGCGTCGTCGATCGCGCTTCCGAATCTCATCGGGCAGACGTCGTCGGATGCGGAGGCGGCGCTCGATAAACTCGGCTTACGGTATGCGCTCGTTCCCGTTGCGAGTGACTCGGTCGCGGCCGGCAGCGTCGTGAAACAGGATCCCGATGCATCGGCGAAAATCGCCGGCGGGGGCACCGTGCAGTTGTACGTAAGCACCGGTCTTCCGACCGTCTCGCTGATGGACGTGCGGCACTATTCGATCGACGATGCGCAGCGCTATCTACGCAACGCGAAGCTCGTTCCGCAGATCGTCGGCAAGTACGACCCGTCGCCGCGCGGGACGGTGCTGGCACAGAATCCGGCCGAAGGTGCGAGCGTGCCGATCCATTCGCGCGTCGAACTCGTCGTGTCCAAAGGCCCGCAGCCGATTCCGGTTCCCGACGTCGTTTCGATGACGGTCGAGGACGCGACCGCCGCGCTCGCGCAGCGGCATCTCAAACTCGTCGTTTCCGAACGCGATCCGAACGATCAGATTCCGGCCGATACGATCGTCTCGCAGAACACGCAGGCGGGATCGGGCGTCGATCCCAATTCCGAAGTCGACGTCACGGTGAGCAGCGGACCGCCGGAAATCTCCGTGCCCGACGTCGGCGGACACGTGGTCGACGATGCGTCGACCGCGATCGCCAACGCGGGCTTACAGCCCAATATCGAATACGTCGTCGATCAAACGGCGCCGCTCGGTACGGTGATGAAGCAAACGCCCGATGCGGGAACGTCGCTGAAGAAGGGTGAGACCGTCACGATCGACGTGGCCGTACCCGGCATCGTGCCGGACGTCGCGGGTAAATCCACGTCGGATGCGGCGGTCACGCTTCAAAACGCCGGCTACAAGATCGGGAATTCGTCGTACGTGCAAGAGGGTGCCGACGGGACGATCGCGCGCACGGAGCCCGTCGCCGGTTCGGCGCTTCGCCCGGGCGAAACGGTGACGCTTTTCGTCAACGGCGTTTCGAAAGAAGGCCAGTAGTGCGGATCCTCGGGATCGATCCCGGTCTACGCACGACGGGCTACGGCGCGATCGATTTCTCGAGCGGTACGCCACGCTTGATCGAGGGCGGGATCATCACGCCGGACGTTCGCGCGCCCCTCGAGCATCGCTTGGGCGCGTTGCATGCGGAGCTCTGCGCGACGATCGTCGCGACGAAGCCCGACGTGATGGTCGTCGAAGAACTGTGGACCGCGTATAAGAATCCGACGACCGCCGTTCTCATGGGCCACGCGCGCGGCGTTCTCTGCCTCGCGGCCTTCACGCACGGCGTGCGCGTGCGACACCTCGCGCACTCGCACGTGAAGCGTGCGCTGACGGGCTCCGGCGCCGCGCGTAAGGAACAAGTCAAGCGCATGGTGATGATTCGCCTCGCGCTTTCGGTCGCGCCGCAACCCGACGACGTTTCGGATGCGCTCGCCCTCGCGCTCGCCCTCGCCAATATCGAAAGCGTCGAGACCCGGCTTTCCACGCTCGGAATCGCGTAGCGCGTGTTCTCACGCATCACGGGCGCGATCGTCGAGCGCGCGGATAACGCCGTGCTGCTCGACGTCGGAGGGCTCGCGTACGAGATCGTGCTGCCGCCGTGCGTCGCGGAGAAGCTGCCGGTCGCGCTCGGCGAGCGCGTGACGCTCGAAATCCATCCGACGTTCAACCTCGACGGGAACAGCGGACGCTTCACGTTCTTCGGGTTCACGAATGCCGTCGAGCGAGAGTTCTTCGAAGCGCTGACGTCGGTCGCGAGCATCGGCCCGAAGACCGCGGCGCGCGCCTTCTCGTATCCGATGGCGCGCATCGCGAAGGCGATCGATGCCGTCGATCACGGCTTTCTCGTGAAGCTGCCGGGCATCGGCCAGCAGAAGGCGCGCGATATCGTTGCGAAACTTCAGGGGAAGGTCACGCGCTTTCTCTTGATTCAGGACGCGGAGCCGCGCGCGCCCGAGACGATCCCGGATTTTGCTGAAGAGGCGCGCAGCGTACTCTTGCAGCTCGAATACAAGCGGGCCGAAGCGGATGCGATGATCGCGGATACACTGAAGGCCTCCCCACAGATCGCAGATGCGGAGACGTTGCTCGCCGAAGTGTACCGCGTGAAGAATCGCGAGCCGGTATGAGCCGCACGTGAGCGACGTCCCGCACGAGACGCGCAAGGTCGTACTCGGTCCGCAGGATGCGGAGCCGCGCCTCGTCGCGCCCGAAGAGTCGATCGACGAAACATCGATGGGGGCGGCGCTGCGGCCGCGGTCGTTCGACGAGTACGTGGGGCAGACGGCCGTCGTCGACAACCTCAAGATCGCAATCGACGCGGCGAAGCGTCGCGGCGAGCCGCTCGAGCACGTGCTTTTCTACGGACCGCCCGGCCTCGGGAAAACGACGCTCGCATCGCTTATCGCGCGCGACCTCTCGAGTTCGATGCGCACGACGTCCGGCCCGACGCTCGACAAGCCCAAGGATCTCGTCGGCATCCTCACGTCGCTCCAGGCCGGCAACGTGCTCTTCATCGACGAGATCCATCGCCTCGGCGGCGTCGTCGAAGAATTTCTCTATCCCGCGATGGAAGATTTCCGCGTCGATATCGTGATGGATAGCGGCGCGTATGCCAAGACGTATAAGATTCCCGTCGAACGCTTCACGCTCGTCGGCGCGACGACGCGCGCGGGAATGCTGTCGGCACCGCTACGCGAGCGCTTCGGGCTGCTCTATCATCTCGATTATTACAACGACGAAGAACTCGAGCGGATCGTGACGCGCAGCGCGGGAATGCTCGAGATTCCGATCGAGCCCGCAGGCGCGGCGACGATCGCGCGCCGCAGCCGCGGAACGCCGCGCATCGCAAATCGTCTGCTGCGTCGCGTCCGCGACTACGCCGAGGTGCGAGCGGGCGGCACGATCACGGAAGAAGTCGCCGACGAAGCGCTTCGTCGCGAGGGCGTCGACGCGCGCGGTCTCGACCGCCTCGATCGGGCGTTCCTCCGCACGATCGCCGAACAATACCGCGGCGGCCCGGTCGGCATCGGCGCAATCGCCGCAACGCTCACCGAAGATACCGAAACGCTCGAGGACGTGGTCGAACCGTTTCTTTTGAAGATCGGATTTGTGGTGAGATCCGCGAGCGGTCGCAGAGTAACGGCCGAGGCGTACGAACATCTGCAGCTCAAACCGCCGGCGGAATTCGACGCCGGACGACAACAGAAGTTACTGTAGCTATGCTCGTCTCGATGTTTGGCAACTCGGCGGAGACGGTCATTCTCGGTGTCGGCGGCATCGTATTCTACGGCGCTCTAGGCGCGCTACTTGGACTCATCGTCTACATGGTGCGGAAACGCAATCGGTCGTCATAGTGCTGGGCGCGTGAACTCGCGTCTCGATCGCACGCTCGATGCGCTTCCGCATCGCTATGCTGGACCCGGCGGCGCGGTCGCGGTTTTGCGCGACGGCGAAGTGTTGGATTCGCGCGTTTGGGGATGGGCGAACGCGGAGTTCCGCATTCCGGTTACGCGAAAGACGTTGTTCCGCATGTGCTCGATTACGAAGCAGTTCACATGCGCTCTGATTCTCGATGCGTTTCCCGACCCGTCCGTACTCGACGACGAGGTGCGATCGAGTCTTCCGCAACTCGACGTGGCGCTACCGAAGGTAACGCATCTTTGCCATAATCAATCGGGCTTACGCGACTATTGGGCTGTCGCCATGCTTCAAGGCGCTCACCCCGAGCAGTCGTTCGGCAAAGAAAGCTCCGTTCGAATCATCGGTGGCACGCGCACGCTGCAGTTCGCGCCCGGATCGCGCTATTCGTATTCCAATGGCAACTTCGTTCTTCTCTCGGATATTCTCGAACGGCGCACCGGTCTGGGATTTGCCGAGCTGCTGCGAACGCGGATTTTCGAGAAGGCCGGGATGGACGGCGCCATGCTCGCAGCCGACACCCGCGCCATGCCGGATGGAACCGAGGGTTATGAAGGTACGCAGAGCGCCGGCTTCCGTGCCGCAGTAAATCGAATCGTTTGGACGGGCGACGCCGGGCTTGGCGCGAGTCTCGACGACATGATCGCGTGGGAGCGTTTTATCGATGCGACGCGCGACGATTCGGACGCGCTCTATCCTCGGTTGTCGGCGCCCGTGACGTTCGACGATGGTCGTCCGGCCGCGTATGGCTTCGGGCTCTCTCGCCAAGCGATTTTCGGCCGGCAGATTACGGGTCATGGCGGTGCGCTACGCGGTTGGAGTTCGTTCCGGCTGTACTCCCCGGCCGACCGTGTGTCCGTGGTCGTCGCATTCAACCACATGGCCGATGCGCGCGGAGCGGCAATGGATCTTTTGGCCGCGGCCATCGATATCGATCTACCAGCGCGGCCCCCGATCGGCGCGACGCCGGCTTGGGTCGGGGCGTACATCGAGCCTGAAACAAAACTCGCGACACGCATCGATCTCGCACCGGATGGCGTGCGTCTACGCTTCGGCACGAGGCCAGAGGTACTCGATTTTCGCGAATCCGGCGCCGGCCGCGAGGACGACGTCTGCCTGCGCGTCGAGGGCGAGCGCCTTTGGATGGATCGCCCGGGCGATAATCAGGCGACGCTGCTGGATCCGTGCGTGGCCGGGCCGACGACGGGTATCGCCGGCAGATACCGATGTGAAGAGTTGGGCGCCGAGATAACCGTCATCGGGGACGACGACGCCCTGTACGGCGCCTTTTCAGGTTTTCTCGGCAACGGACGCATGGAGTTGCTCGATCCGATCGCAGCGGACGTCCTCGCGCTGCCGTGTCCGCGCGCGCTCGACCATGCGGCTCCCGGCGATTGGACGCTCATCGCGCGACGAAACGAGAACGATGAGATCACGCATATCGACGTCGGCTGTTGGCTCGCCCGTCGGCTATCGTATCAGCGAATCGGCTAAGCGAACGAACGCAACGCCCGGCTAAACCGGTGTGAAGATGTCCGCCGTGTCCGGAGCGAGCACCACATAGGCACGGCGCCATGGTTCGTCGTCGATCAGGCGCCATGCGTGGCCGGAGCCGCTCGTGTCTTCGGCGAGGATGACGTCTCCGGGGCGTATCGTGAACGTCGTCCCATCGCGCGTTTTGAATTCGAGCGTTCCGGAAAGCGTGATCACGAATTGACGGGTCGGTGCGTTGTGCCAGTCGAGGCTGGAGTGCGGCGGGGACTCCGCAAACGAAACGCTTACCGCGCTCGTCGTCACCTTCGCTTCGATCGTGCCTTCTTCGACGTGCGAGGCATCATCTGAACCCGTGTAGAGTCGGAACGCGTGCAGCATCGGGATTCTGTTCTCGCCGTCGCCGGAAACCATTGCGCGGAGCGTGCGGCGATCGGGAAGCAGGAGTTATCCACAGCCTGTGGACGATAACCACTCGTGCGCCGGAAAGAGTTCCTGATCGCGAGCGGTGCGTTCGCCGCGATCCCGCGGGTGGCTCGTGCGACGGGTGGGCTCGATATCGAGAACGCCGAGTCGAACGTTGCGATGCGCGTGTTGCTCGCCACCGGGTCGTTCGTTCCGCCCGAACCGCTCGACGCGTGGCGATTTGCGTGGGACGGCCGCACCTATCGCGGTACGTTCGCTTCCGTTCGGCTACCCGATGGGAGCACGGGGCTCGTGAACACGGTCCCGCTCGACGCGTATCTCTACGGCGTGCTCGGTAAGGAAATCTCGCCCTCCTGGCCGCACGCGTCGCAGCAAGCACAGGCGATCGCATCGCGCACGTACGCGCTTCTGAAACTTCGCCCCGATCGTCCGTACGATGTGGTCGCCGCCGAGAGCGACCAGCATTACGGCGGCATCGAGGGCGAGTCGGTCGAGTGCCGCGCCGCGATCGACGCGACGGCCGCACGGATCGTCACGTACGGCAATCTTCCCGCGCATGTCGCGTACAGCTCGTGCTGCGGCGGCCTTACGGCGAACGCGGCCGACGTTTGGAAGACGCCGCAGCCCTATCTTACGAGCGTCGCGGATCCGTACTGCGCCGACGCACCGAATTTCGAATGGACGGTCGACATCGGGAGCGGCGACATCGCGAATGCGTTTCGCGCGCGCTTCGATATCGGAGATTTGCGCGACGTGCGCGTCGAGACGCCGGCCCCGGATGCGCGTCCGACGGACCTCACGTTCGTCGGCTCGTCGTCGACGTTCGATGCGACGCCGGCCGAGGTGCGTAACGCGATCGGCCCTTCGGTCGTGCGCAGCACCTACATTCGGTCCGCCTCGGTCGGGCGCGGCGGCGGGGTGGTCACGATTGCGGGGACCGGACGCGGGCACGGCGTCGGGCTCTGCCAATGGGGATGTCGCGGGCTCGGGCTCGCCGGCGCGAGCGCCGCCGCGATCGTCGCGTTCTACTTCCCCGGCACCGCGCTCGGGCGCGCGTAACCGTTTCGTGAGCGGCCCCGACCTGCGGCGCGTCGACGCGTACCAGTTCGACCTGCCCGAGGGCGCGATCGCGAAGCAACCCGCCGACCCGCCGGATTCGTCCCGCCTGCTCGTGCTCGACCACGATCGTGTCGCGCACGAGCGCTTCTCGGCGTTCCCGGAACTCCTTCGCGCGGGCGACGTCCTCGTTATAAATGAAACGCGCGTCGTCCGCGCGCGCCTGCGGGGGGAGCGCGTTCCGGGCGGTGGTGCGGCCGAGGTCTTGCTGCTGCGGCCCGCCGGTGGCGGTCCTTTCGATCCCGCGGCCCGCGACTGGGAAGCGCTCGTGCGGCCGGGCCGGAAACTCCGCGTGGGAGACGCCGTTCGGTTCGGTGCCGCGATCGTGACCGTCGTCGCCGTGCAGCCGGACGGCGTTCGGGTCGTGCGATTCGAGCCGGGCGTCGAACTAGAAACGATCTTGACCGCCCACGGCGAGCTCCCGCTCCCGCCATACGTCGGCCCGGGCGACGAAGCGCGGGCGGCACGCTACCAAACGATCTTCGCGCGGGTGCCGGGCAGCGTCGCGGCTCCGACGGCGTCCCTTCACTTTACGGAAGGCGTCCTCGCCGCGATCCGCGCGCGCGGCGTCGCGATCGAGCCCCTCGTGCTCGACGTCGGGCTCGGGACCTTCAAGCCGATGGACGGCGAGACGATCGACGAGCACGTGATGCACGCCGAGCGCTATGAGATCCCGGAATCCACGGCGGCGGCCGTACGGGCCGCGAAGCGGGAGGGCCGCCGGGTGATCGTCGCCGGAACGACCGCGCTCCGGGCGCTCGAAGCCTCCGCCGCCACGCACGGCGACGTGGTCGCCGGCGCCGAGGAGACGGCGCTCTTCATTACACCGGGCTTCGAGTTCCGCGTCGCGGACGCGCTCCTTACGAACTTCCACCTACCCGGATCGACCCTGTTGGTGCTCGTGACCGCCTTCGGCGGCTACGAGCGGCTCCGCGCCGCCTACCAGACGGCGATCGACGAGGGCTATCGATTCTACTCGTTCGGCGACGCCATGTTCGTCACGCGGAGCGACGCCTGCGTTTGACATAACTTGCGTGGCTTGGTATTCTACCCGGGTTGTGGTCCACGCCGCGAACGCCTTTTTGCGCGTCGCGGCAAAAGAAACTAGATGAACGCCAGGGTACGTGGAGATAAGATGAAAAACATCATCGGCCGGAAGGTCGGGATGACGAGCGTGTTCACCGCCGATGGGCGGTACGTCCCGGTCACCGTGATCGAAGCGGGGCCGTGTATCGTCCTGCAACGCAAGACGGTCGAATCGGACGGCTACGAATCCGTTTCGCTCGCATTCGCCGATGCACGCAAGAACGGCCTCACGAAGCCCCAGGCAGGCCGCTTCAAGAAGCTCGGCCTCACCGAGAAGAAGCACGTTCGCGAGTTCCGCCGCGCGATCGACGGCGCCCCCGAAGTGGGCGGCACGGTCGACGTCACGGCGTTCGCCGAGGGCGACCGCGTCGACGTGGTCGGCATCTCGAAGGGCCACGGCTTCTCCGGCGGTATCAAGCGCCACAATTTCCACGGCGGCGGACGCACGCACGGATCGATGATCCACCGCCAGCCCGCGTCGAACGGCGACACGAACTCGGGGCACACGCACCGCGGATCGCGCCGGCCGGGTCACTTCGGCGTCGATCGCACGACGCATCAGAATCTCGAAGTCGTCCGCGCGGACGGCGAGCGCAACGTTCTCCTCGTGCGCGGCCCCGTGCCGGGCGCGAAGAACGGTCTCGTCTTGATTTCGGCCGCGGTTCGCCCGCCGAAGTCGATCGCCGCGGCGCAGGGAGCCAAGTAATGCCCGCCGTTATCGATAGCAAGGGCGCGGCCATCCGCAGCGCCGACGTCCCCGCCGCGTTCGCCTCGAAAGTCGAAGGCAAGAGCAACGCGATGTTCCGCGCGGTGTTCCGCGAGCTGAGCAATCGGCGCGCCGGTACCGCATCGACGAAGCGTCGCGACGAAGTGTCGGGCGGCGGCCGCAAGCCGTGGAAGCAAAAGGGCACCGGCCGCGCGCGCCAGGGTTCGACCCGTTCGCCGCAATGGCGTCACGGCGGCGTCGTGTTCGGCCCGAAGCCGCGCAACTACATCGTTTCGCTCAACAAGAAAGAGCGCAAGGCCGCGATGCGCGCCGCACTTTCCGATCGCTTCGCGTCGGACTCGGTGACGGTGCTCGCGACCGAAGGTTTCGATATCGAGAAGACGCGCGATTTCGCGACGCTCCTCTTCGGTTCGGCCAAGGCCGCGAAAACCGGCGCGCGCACGCTCGTCGTTTTCGCGGAGACCGAAGCGGCGACCATCGGCGCGACGCTCCTGCGCGTGGGCTCGAATCTCGAGCGCGTCGGCGTGACGCACACGGGAGCGCTCGACATCAAGGACGTCCTCGGCTACGCGCGTCTCGTCGTCACGACGGATGCGCTCGACTATCTCGCGAGCGCGTTCCCGGCCAAAGCCAAGAAAGAGGCCGCGTAAATGGAAGCGCGCGACATCATCATCGCCCCGCTGATCACCGAGAAATCGATGACGGCGACCGTCACGAGTCAGTACACGTTCGAAGTGCATCCGCGCGCGACGAAGACGCAGATCCGTCATGCGGTCGAGCAGATCTTCAACGTCAGCGTGACCAAGATCAACACGACCAACGTCGCCGGCAAAGTGAAGAACTTCGCGCGGCGCGGCGTGCGCACGTCCGGCAAGCAGTCGGATTGGAAGAAAGCGATCGTCACCCTCAAGCCCGGCCAGAAGATCGAACTGGGCGGCGTGAATCCGTTCGAGCAATAGGGTCGGAGAACTATAATGGCAGTTAAACGTTACAATCCGACGTCCGCGGGTCAGCGCTTCATCACGACGATCGATACCAAAGATCTCACGAAGAAGAAGCCCGAAAAAGCGCTCGTCGAAGTCAAGAAGAAGCATTCGGGCCGCAACAACAACGGTCACATCACGGTGCGCCACAAGGGCGGCGGTACGCGTCGGCAATATCGCATCGTCGATTTCAAGCGGCTCAAAGACAAGATTCCGGGCAAGATCGCGGCGATCGAGTACGATCCCAACCGCTCGGCCCGCATCGCGCTCGTCAACTATCGCGACGGCGAGAAGCGCTATATCCTCGCGCCCGTCGGCCTCGAGATCGGTCAGATCATCGAATCCGGTGAAGAGGCCGACATCAAGACCGGCAACTGCCTCCCGATCAAAAACATCCCGCTCGGTACGGTGATTCACAACATCGAACTGCGCCCCGGCGAAGGCGGCAAGCTCGTTCGCAGCGCCGGCTCGTCCGCGCAGCTGATGGCGAAGGAAGGCGATTACGCCCAGGTCCGTATGCCGTCGGGCGAAGTGCGGAAGATCTTGATGGTCTGCCGCGCGACGATCGGTCAGCTCGGCAACCTCGATCACGAGAACGTCGTGATCGGCAAGGCCGGGCGCATCCGTCACATGGGCAAGCGTCCGTCGGTGCGCGGTATCGCGATGAACCCGGTCGACCACCCGCACGGCGGTGGTGAGGCGCGTTCCACATCGGGACGTCCGCCCACGACGCCTTGGGGTCAGATGACGATGGGCAAGAAGACGCGCCGTAACAAGCGCACCACGAAGATGATCGTCCGCAAGCGGAGTGCCAAGTAATGGGTCGCAGCCTCAAAAAGGGTCCGTTCGTTGCGGATCACTTGATCTCGAAGGTCGAGAAGATGAACAGCACGCGAGAGAAGCGCGTGATCAAGACGTGGTCGCGCGCGAGCACGATCGTGCCGCAGATGGTCGGTCATACGATCGGCGTGCACAACGGTAAGACGCACGTGCCCGTGTTCGTCACGGAAAACATGGTCGGCCACAAGCTCGGCGAGTTCTCGCCCACGCGTCTCTTCAAAGGCCACTCGGGCCAAGAAAAGTCGTCGGTGAAATAAGATGGC
>Ga0116228_10001196_pt1 | contig 21258 bp, 16 predicted proteins | sample S1TSphfallax_2_FD_89694 | JGI IMG/M metagenome (GOLD analysis project Ga0116228, IMG submission 89694) | Host-associated microbial communities from peat moss isolated from Minnesota, USA - S1T2_Fc - Sphagnum fallax MG | ecosystem: Host-associated > Plants > Peat moss > Unclassified | place...
CGAAATTATGGGGACTTGAAGGCATGCTCCCAGCTCTCAACATTAAAAGGGGGTAGAGGGGCATGCTAAAGGTCCGAAATGGGATTGGGAAGAGGGGCAAGCTTTAGTTACTCATTCGCACCTGCATCAAACCAACCAACAAGTTGGTTAGTTCGCATTCTCGAACCCTTGGTGCTAGGATAAGCCACGGGCAACTTTGGACTCAGAAAACTCACCACGGCCCGGACTCGGGGGAAGCCACCACCTTCCCCCATATAGTATTATCTACGTTACTCTGCGGCACCCTTATCCGAATGACTTTTTGTCCAGGGACTCCCAAGGAGGAGTCCCAAAACTGTCCCGGTTTAGACTCCCGGGACTTTGTGAGTTCATAACTCTTTGCTCAAACCTCGGATTGTGATGAAGTCTAAAGCAAACTTGTAGCTCTCATTGAGAGTTTTCCAACGATGTGTTGCACTCCATTAGCAAACATCGGTGTCGGGTCGATTTCCAACTTTTAATGGTCGGGAATCAAACTACCAATTTGACTCCCGGCCTTTCTTTTTGCCATAACTTGTGCTACAGATGTCCAAATGGCTCATGTGAAGCCATTTTCGACGTCTGCACTTCAATAACTTTCCAATGGCATGAAGAATGCCTCAAGGCGAGGTGTTTTGACCCCTACAATCAAACTCTGAAATTTCGGGAGTCTCGAAGGACTTTCAAGTCCCATTTCGAGAGTCTAAGTGTTATCCTCACACTCTTCCAAAAGTGGGGTTGCGACAAAAATCATAATTCCACTACATGAATTGGTTTAGCACAATTAGGATAAATAGGCCAATGAACAAACATTTAAGAACACAAATGAGGTCAAATCCTCACATAATGTTCCTTTAGTTTTGAAGCTAAATGAACATTTTAAGCCCTTCACCTAGCACTTCCAACGTCGCAAAAATCTCTCAATTCAGTAGAGGATTGGGCAAAATATGAGGTGTTTAGTGTAAGGGGGTTTAATGTTCAATTATTGGTGATTTTTAAAATGTTAAAATTTCGAGCTTAAGATCTTTGATCATTGCATATTTGCCTTTGGAATACAAAAAAGTTTTGTAAAACCCTAATCAACACACATATCATGTTTTAAATAACTCAAAATAGATTAAAAATGAAGAAGATATGAAGCTAGAACTAAAGAGGGGTCTAAAGCTATTTTTTCAAATTCAATTTTAAAAAATTAACACTCATCATCTTCTTGTGTTTTCTTTGTTGCACCTTTACTTCTAACATTCCAAAAACATTTGTAGCCTTCCAGTTTGTGCATAAAAAATCATTCCATTTGATTTGGGAATTGGAAAAATATTGGAAAGTGTTCAATGATGAGTAGTTCTACCCTAACCTTCTTCATACCCTTTTGCATTATTATGCTAGGATCAAACCATGCATTAACAAAACGCATATTGTAACCAAAATTGTTTAATTTGGTATAATTAATATTACAATAGTTTAACAATGTAAAAGATCATAATGCATATTGGAATTTGGTAAGCAAATTATTACAAAGCATGTACACACTATCTCCTACCATTATTTCAAATTCAAAAAATTGTTCATTTATGGGCATCACATGTATTATCACCCATCAAATTGTTCATCTAGTTTCTTATTATATTTAAACATTTTGTTAACCTAATTTGGGGTCATATGTTACCCTTTTGGATGTTCAACCATGTGCATACCTTACCCTAAGGTCAATTTTGTCATTAAATAATCCTCAAAATAGTGAAATGAAATGTTGTGAAAATATGAAGTTGACATGTTGAAAATCATCATAATTATCATAGGCTACATTTTAAATAATTTCACTATTCATATCACAATATTATAGTAGATGATGGAAAAATATATAATTTCAATTTTTTTAAATGAATTTATTTTTTGAAAAAAAAAAATTTGTTTCGTCAATGTGCAAACTGACCTTAGGCTATAATAATCATTTTAATTAAATATATGTTTTTTCCCTTTTGGTTAATCAAGGGTTGTGATCACTTAACCATTTAGTAAATAAATTAGTGCCCAAAACACACCCCTTGTTTTTTATAATGAGGAAAATTGTCAATATTACAAATAGTAGTTTGTAAAAAAAAAATTATTTTTTCATCCCTATTCTTTTCCATTGTTCTTTTTGTTGTCATCACCTTTGAATTAAATGTGGAGTTTTTCCAAGCTTGCAAGCTTCCAATTGCCTCCAAACTTCCAAGCCCAATGAAAGAAGATCTTGCAAATTTCCTTTGTGTTTTCCTTGTTTCAAAAAAAAAGAAAGGAGAGGAAAATAGGGCCCAACACAACCATCAAGGTACATTGGGGGTGCTAATTTCATACTCCTCCTCTAACCCATGTTTGTTTGGATTTATTTTTATTTTATTTGTGTTTGCATTCTTTGTGAAAACATAAGGGGTGGAGAACTTCAAACTCCTCACTCCTTTTTATTTATTTGTGGCAACATAAGTGGTTGGGGACGACAACGGGGTTTTTAATTCTTTTAATTTTTTTGTAACTATTGGTTTTTTTGTTTTTCATAGTAACATTGGGGACAATGAATTTATGGTAGAGGTGATCCACATCTAATTGATGAATAGCCAACTTTACAAGCATTATGATGCATTGAAAGTGATTTGATCCACATTTGTTTATATCATTGGACCATGCACATGACATTAGTGACTAAGAGTTTAGTTTTAAATATCAATCTCCTTCTAAAGCAATATTTAACATATTTAACATGTCTAGAATTTTTGGAAATTTTCATGCATTTTTGTAACATTTTGGTGTGAAGTTAAACTATTTACATAATATATCTTGATTAGATGAGGAAAAAAAGTAGACATGAACATTGTTGAAACATCACAAATGATGGTGTAAAAACATAATTTGCAAGTAATGTAGTGTACACACTTGCAAAATGAAGGTGTTGCATTCATTTTCACATAAAAAATTGAAGGTTTATAAAACAAATGAAGATATTCCATTCATTATGACATCTTGAATAATAATAATATATAACAAATGAAGGTATTTTGATTCATTCCCATAAAAACGAATGAAATATTAGTATAAGCAAATGAAGGTATCACATCCTCTTTGCCATTCTACCTTATGTTATCAGAGTTTATGAAACAATGAAGTTATTGCATTTTGCAAACTATCCCTTAGTATCCTTATTGATAATTTGTGAATGTTCATTTTTGCATGCATTCCAATAAATACATTTGGGGTTTATATTGTATTGTCATTGAAGGTAAATTTAGTTTACTTTAAGTCAAAGACAATAAGGTTTTTGCAATACCCACATGTTTTGGCAACAACATTATATCTTTTTTCGCATTGATAAGTTTAGTTCATTATTAAGTTGTAGTAGGTAAATAAGTGAGTCCATATAGGCAAGGCCACATTGGTGAGTGGTAAGCAAGTAGGTGGGGCGAAGCAAGTATTTGTTCATGCAATTAGGTTGTGTCAAATAGGTAGGGAGGCAATATGATAGGTGTTTTCATGCTAAGGAATACCATGTAGGATGTCACAAATGCAATTTTACCACACATAACAATCAAAAGAGCTTTAAATTGTTAATCAACTATCAAGATATTACGAAAATGGAGTATTAGGTCATTTAAATACATACCAAAAGTTAATCATTGATTAAATTTTTTTTATTGTTACATGTCATAGATTGATAGTAATGAAAACCTTTGTAAGTAAAAGGACTTTTGTGACAATAAAAAAAGGACTCCATTTTTTGCAGTTTATATGATTTTTTTGGTTGGAACTTATTAAATTAACATTACTTGTTATAATTATATTATGAAAAAAATTAAAACTCACCATACAACTTCATATATACACCCCAAAGGGCAATAAGACTCCTAAAGTCTTTTTTAAAATCCTTTTAAAAGTCATGAATGGAACTCCTTAACATGAAAACACATACCATTATGTATATTAAGGTGGTTGGCTTGTTTATTGGTAGGTAGGGGCAAGAAGGAGGTTAGTAGGTTGGTGACACAAAAAAACTACCCTCTTTCTTTAAAAAAAACATGTACACATGGTTGGAACATGCAAAATATTACACAGGTTAACCTAGGGTGATTAGCTCAAAAATAGGGTCCAATGAAAACAAATTCCTATCTAACCAACATCCATCCAAAATAGTGCATTGGTGGGTGTTGGTCACTTGTGGCCATAAAATAGGAAAATAACAAGGCTTTATTTTTATGGACTTGAAAATATTTTAAATAACAAGGAATAGATATATCTAGATTATCATTCTTAATTATTTTTAAACCTATCACATACATATGTAAAATTTGAAAAAAACAAAAACAAAACATCAAAACTACAAGTTGACACTAATTTAACCTATGTTAGTATATTTTATGAAGTTATGAATTTGTTTCGTGGTTTCCATGGACATTGGCCCACCAAATAAAATGGGTTTAACAAATAAGTAGCAATTAAGCAATAAATTTCAACAATTACTCGCCAACAAATAATTGATTATTTTTACTCAAAACACAATGTTGTAATATACTATCAATGAAATTTAAATTCTTGCAAAATATTTCACATTATTGTAACAACATGTTTGCATTTCACGCATATGTTCACTATTCATGTCTAAAGTTTCAACAAACTTAACATTACCATTCATTCCAACATCAAATTCATGGTTATTGCATATAACCAAAATTTGCACTTCAAAATAAATTATAAAAAACTCTAGAAACAAGATCACAATTCATTTCATCATACTCTGATACTCCAAAAAATCACACAAAAGATGAACATAGAATTGACTGTAGAAGTTTGTGCTTCTTTGTATTATTGAAAACATCTATCAAAATTATAGCATAATTCCATGTTTTGTTGAAAAGGAAATCCAAAACAACACATAAAATATGTGTGGTATCAAAACAAAGTATGTGGTTTTTTACTACAAATACCTACAATTCCTCCTACTCTTTTTCAAACATCGTGTCTCATCTTCTTTCTCCTTGTTCTCTAAAACTCTCACCTTTTGAACTATCCCAAGTCACATCATCATGGTCAAAACAACAAGAATTTCAAAATTCAAACTAACAAAGTTCCTTGATTAGTCCTTATCCTAACTACCTTGTTCATCTAAAATCACATACTCATCCTACCCCCTTAACACAATCCAAACAATTTCAGAATGCATAAACAATGTATGGGTGATGACAAAATGACTTGAAACATCCTATATTTTACCACTCAAGATATAGACAACAAATTTTGTTTTTGAGTGATTATTCAATTACATCTATGAGCTAGAAAACAACATTACCTTCTTACATTCCTAGATGCATGTAGCTCTTATACTTCAAATGGATTGATCAACACATTTCAAAACATTCAAAACACTTAATTGTTACCCATTGTCATATTTGCAAATTTAATATGCGCCTTCAATCATATACCTTATGCAATTCTTTTTGCAATTTCCATGTTCCATGGAAATAAAAGTAAAATGAAAGCTAGGTGACTTATGTCCATCTCTTTATCTATCCTTCATGCATATTAACTCAATGAAAACAAATTGTCTCAAAATTGTACAACATACCATTGTTTCCCTGGGGCACAAAGTCACAACCTGAAATGATAAGGTCATGACTACCAAAAAATGTTCAAAATGCCATTAAAGCTGCACATGATAGCTTATACATATGAGTCCCAGACTATTGCCATAGTCATCAACCGTATGTCTACAGTCTTGCCAGTAGTAGTAGCTAACTATGGTTACAATGAAAGAAATTTCGCTTTGCATACTCCTAATGTTGTCGACGATCCAACAAAAAAGGAATGATGCTTTGGTTCTGGAAATATATTCTAGGAGTTAGTTCACTTTACCTGGGCTGCCCTGAATTTGAAGTCTTCAAGGTTCCCTAAAATAGAAGGGAATCGGCTCCACCCTTGGGACCACATTCGGTTTCATCCACCAAAATGAACCAAACTGGCTCTAGGCTTGCTGGAAGCCATAGGTTATATATAACCTTGATGTAAGTCCATTAAGGAGTTGCCACATTCTTTAGGAAAGTTTTGTTATAGGTAGTTTTGATGCATGCAAGTCACAACCCCTTTAGGATTCTAAACAACATGAAGTTTGAAGTCCATTCCTATCCCATACAATAACACCACTTCAACAATAAACAACTTAAAGCTTAAAGCATCAAGAGATGCAACCAAAGTCCATTTGACATATAGGAGTTTCCAATTTTCTTTCTAATAATTTAAATGTTTCACATGTACAATTTGACTTACGTAATATCTACCTATGAAAATTTGTAGTCTATGTGGAATATCGTTTTGAATTTCAACTAAAATGTTTCCAATCACAAGGCATGTAGCTTAACACATGATGAAAACTACACAAATGCTCAAGCATGTAGCAACTTTTTCACATGTAATTTGCTAAAACAAAAAATTGGATTGCCCTTCAAAAAACATTTAGTTATAGGATAAACATAGACCTTCAATATATGTGCAACTCACATATAATTTTTGTGCCATTTGGAATTTCGAGCAAGATAAAACTTTGTTGCCTACCTAGTAGTTTTTGCGTTAGAGATTTTTGTAGATATTGACAGTTTTTTGTTCTTGGTCTTCTTTATAGGTGAACTGCCCTTGATTGTAGATACTTTAATAGTGGAACCATGCTTCTTTCTCTTGGGTGGTGGATCATGAAAATCATCACCATTGTCATCATCCACCTCCAAATCAGCATTGTGTTTTTACTTCTTTATAAATCTTGAGTCTAATCTAGTTTCTCCATCTCCCTCATTGTCTATAGACTCATCATAGCCATCTTCCTTATCAAATGTACTATGAAACCTTGTGTCATCTTCTCCAAGTTCCAAATTTTCCAATGAATCAAGGTTCAACTCCATTTGCAATTCCTTCCTTGTAGTACTAGGTTTTGTTGAAGCCTTTGTTGTTGCTACCTTAGTACTTGCAAGAACTTGTTCAATTGAATTTGGCTTTGAATTTGCAAATGTCACTTAACCTTGCAATTGATGTGGATTAGTGATTTCATTAATGTTTGTTGTCAATTGTTGAAGATGTGCCAAAAGGTGTATGTTGCCCACACTAGGACTCCCATTGGGTGTTCCAAAATCACACTAGGAGGCACAAGCATAGTGGTTGCAACTTTGAAAATTGATGGTTGCGTTCATGACACAAAATATGAGCAAAATTAAGCCTAATGCCCATGCTACAGGCTAAGAAGTTAATAGATAGGGTGAAATTGATATTAATGTATAATGAACTAAAGTATGGGTATTTAGTCACCCTTAAATAGAACCGTGCAAACTTTCTTAGAGGTACATATTAGACCTCTACAACAAGATTATTAGGAGACACTGTTAAGTGAAATTGTACATGGACAACAATATATGTACACAAAAATCCATATATAATATAAAGGTACACAATAATCAAAATGACTTTGATAGGACTATATGTTAAAACACGATATGTCCATTACAATCCATAACTAATAACTATGTCTAAACATCAAAGTGACACTTCATGGATTTTATGCATCTACATGTACAATACTTTGGAATATTGTAGATGGAAATTGAACTATCCAAAATCCATATTGCAGTCTTATATTTTATGTAGTTTTATTAAATTCATATGGATATTGTAGTCCATACACACCTTTAACACATGGACTATGTTTAAACTAACTATGGACATTAATCCCTAAGCGCACTCTAAACCCCAAAAAGTCAGTAAGAAATTGACAACATATGGAAAGGATATGTACTTAAATTAAGCTTGAATGTACTCAACTTAATTTAGTAATTACTTCCAGTTCATAAATTGTAACTCTTTATGTAAAAAGTACATAATATTCTTATACAACAATGGATAATATGCACTAAGTGTAAACCTAATGTAACATTGGCATACTAAAAATTGACAACAATTCCAAAAAAGGGACAACACAAACTTTTTAAATTACAACAATTGGATAGTAAATGCAAAAAAAGGTTTGATAATTCAATGAATGCACAAGCTAGGTAAGATCATGGATAACCATACCTTCATAATTCCCTTGATGTGGCTTTAGCTTTAGACGTTGGGGCTGCTTGTGAGGCAAAAATATTCGTGTTCCAGGTTTCAAAACACCAAATGCCTTCCATCACCCTTCATGCATCTCCTCTTTGCACAAAATAACTACACATTTAATAGATTTGCTAAAATGGTTGTGTGCACACCAGCCATGGTAGACATGCTTATAAGAAGCAATTATCCCACCCCGCAAAGGCTGAAGTGCCAACCCACAAAAAGGACAATTCTCTACCCACAAACAAGTAGGATTCTTATCGTTATTCTCTTCAACAAAAACAAAGGGCAAAGGAATACAAAGAGTTGTAACATACCCTCTTTGAACCCTTTGAATGAATGTTTCCACTACACTATGGTGGCATTGACATGTGGCAACTTTCTCTTCCAAATTTCATACAAAGAACAATCTGCCAATTTTGAATCTATCTCCATTGTTGCAGATATTTTAGAGATAAGTGCATCAAATAAGCTAGTAACCAAATCAAGAACATCTTAATGTGACTTGATCTTCTTTTACACATTTTCTATTTTTTCCTCGCCAATTGCTTGTTCAAGTTCCTTTTGGAAGGTGGCCATCTTTTCTTTTGCAGTAGAGATAAGATGGTTGTGATCTTCAATTTGGTCTCAAACTCTAGAAATAGAGTGTGTAACCTCTTGTTTCTTATAATTTGCCACAAGCAATTTGCCTTCTACATCACGAAGCATAATTTCTATGTGTGCAAGGCATTGTTACAAATCTTCATCAATTTCATAGGAATCTTGAACAAGTTAAAAACACATAATCTTGAAACACCACAAGCTTCAAAGCTTATAGATTGCTTCAACCAAGCTAAAATTTTAAACTTTTGCAATTGATAACAAAAAAACATTAGGAGCTTCAAAACTAAGAACTTGCTTCAACCAAGTTGAAACCCTAAACTGTTCAACCTTGCAAATGATTATAAATGTTTACAAAAGAAAATATGGGCTTCAAAGTGAAGAGGTCATTTTTCTCAAATCAAAACCATAAACCTTTCAACCTCATAGATGATTATAGAAAGACACTAGTAGCTTTCAAAATTAAAGTTCATTCCAACCAAGTCAAATTCCTAAATAACTCGACCAACTTGTACATGATCTTTAAAAAAAAACGTGACAAAGCTTAAAGCAACGTATAACATCTTGGTTCATCAACATGAATATCAAGTTTCAAGAATAAAAAAACATCAAACCTGTGGACACGTTCAGTGTGCCGTCATTTTCGCCGCCACCATATGAAGGCTCATTGCCATCTTTGTGCTCATATGAGCTTATCAGCTCCACTTGCTCAACTTTTTCCATCCACCTTTGTTGTTCTCAATTCGTCTATTCTACATATATTTCCCAGTTCATTAATTTCCCCATCTTTTCACAATTTAATCCTTTAGCCATGCCCATAGAAATCATAGGAACATAGGGCTTCTTGTGTATTATCATCCACAAAGACTCCACTTTCTTTATGAACTTTGGGTCATCAATATGCACATAATTGTAACCATTCTTGTTTGCAAGTGGCCCAAAAAGCTCGAAGAAATATTTTACAACTATATCTTTGGGAACCCTAACATGCTTTGGACTTAGACCTTGAGCACTAAAGTAATATCGCTTTGCAAAATGGATTCAAGTCATACGACTCCCATGTCTTAGTTTAAGAATTTTAGCATACATGGAGATGCAAACCTTGGTTTGTTTGTAGGAAAATTGTAATTTCCTTCCACCTTGACTTTCTTTACAGCTTTAGCTAACTTTCCATTCTTTTGGCTCTTTCCCATGCTCATAGTAAGAATAACATCATTCACCATATTACCAAGTTAAGAACTTAATAGTAATTTTTAGTAATATCTATTTTTGTAACAAGACAAATAATGCACAATAATCATGTCAAGCTCTGACTCCTCAGTGTAATGGTGCAAGTGTGTAAACCCTCACGCAAAATGCGAAACATTAGGGTTCAATGATGACCAAACAATGGTGCCATGGGTTTGAGAGTTGAATAGCCTACCAACTTTGTTTGACACGTTTACAAGGTTCAAAGATTATGTGCTCAAGATGGAAAAAGGCACTTGAAAATCCTATGACTCATATATTTGGAACAATCATTCACTATTCAATTTGTGTTTTTTAAAAAAAAATTATGGAGTTCTCATCTACCCTTTTTGGTCCACCTTAGGGTGCAACTACTAGTCTTTCCAATATATAGTACAAATGTTACCTGTATGTAATACCCACATTTTGAGCTCAAAAAGTTAATTTCCTAGAAGGCAATACCCACACATAGGTATTATTGAACCCATATAAAACCATTTGCTTCACATTATAGTGTTTAAATGGCGCAAATGTAACATTGAATTATTAGGTATAAGATATTTTTCATAAAATTTGATGTATATTCAACCATGAGGCTTAGACACAAATGGAGAAGCGATTAATGTACACATCAATGATGAGTAAAGGGTAAAGAATCTTGTTTTAATTCATGGGCTTTTCTCTTTCTTGCAAAATTGTGTGAGAACATTGTTTTATGCTAATCTTTCAACGTATGTACATAATTTCCTACACCATCATCTACACAATGTAATCGTAATTTCGGATGTAAGGATTCATTCACCTTTGTGAGGTGAATGTTTTGGTTGTCTGATGCAACAAACTTTAAGGAGTGAATTGGCATGGTCTAAAAATGCCACCCCTTCTTAGGGAACATTTTTTTATGATCTCTTACATGGTGTGACACAAACAAATAAATGTTTTATGCAAAGAAACAACTGAATTAATTGGCTCAACACATGCACCACCATCATTTGTAGGGGGAAGACTTTCATTCATGGGTTTGATCCCACCTATGTCAATGACCCCTTTATCACAATCATTTGTAAAACCATCATTTTCAAAATTTGAATCGTCACGAATATGTTTGGGGTATGCAAACATGGTGGGCAACCCACCACAATTAGATCCATACCATGTTCCACAATACTCAATGACATCCTCTTGGGTAACATTTGTGACCATTAAAATAATCATAATTTGGTGCTTGCAAAGATTCCCACTCATGGCCCATTCACATGTGCAAGATGCGTATTCGGTAAATGGGTGCATCACTTTGTATGACACATGGGAATAATGTTGATTTCGTACAATCCAAGTTGAATAAGATTCCATGGATGGTTTTATCATATGGGTGGGTGGGATTAATGCAACCTTATCCACACTTGCCTTCGCAAGTTGCTCCACAACCTTGTTTTTTATGAATCCCCTCTTTTTCATTTTAGATGTGTGCATGTAATGTTGTGCAACCGTAATTGTCGATCTCTAAGTCAACCAATCTATTCAACACCCTCAAAGACCTTTTGTTTTGAAAGAAAAATAATGCTTTAAAGTGTCATGGTAAGACTCAATGCTTGCTTGAGTGTTTTGGTTGGAATGTGACACACGATGAAAACCAATCATCCATAACCCTAAAACACAACACACAATGCAATATTCAATGTTACATTGGATGGATGGAACATGATTGGATCCATTAGATGGGAGGAAAACTTATGGAATTATGAACATGTTACAAACAACCTCATATTACATTTATGAACACGTACCAAATTGGTTGCAATAGGTTCAAAAATAACTAATCCATGCGTCACCAAGAACATGTTGCTCAAAACTTTGGAGGACTTTAATTCTCCCTCATTCTTTGAAAGCCTCAATTTATTTTTCAGGTTCAATAAACATAAACATCACATTATGCACATGCAAATCACACCAACTATTAACATTTGTTACATAAGCAAGTACATTGTAACCTTCATGGGAATGAAAAATCTTGGAAATAATTTAATTAAATGCATTGTTCAGTAAACATAAATAAGAATAAATAGGTAATCACGTAAGATTCGTATTCACCATAATGCCTTCAACTCTGAGGGGCATCATCAATAATGAAACAACTTGGTTTCTAGTAAGGCATGATCGCCAAGATCTTTGCCTTCAAAGCTTTGAGTCACTCCACCAAATCATCCATAGTTTGTCGATTTTGTAATGACCCATGCTAGAAGGATTCCACTATGATGGGCATCAAAGCCCATCAAGGTGAACAAATGATATTTCACATGATTCATCCCAAATGTTACATCCATGGAATTGTTCCATTGTGACCAAATGTAAGCATGGCTTGACATTGTGTAGGTGTCTAGATGCCTAAGGTGAATGGGACATGGATCTCATTCACTTGGCCCGCTTCTTGAATGAAAGATATTTGCTCAAAATGCCCTTGAGCCCAAGATTGAATTGAAATGGTTAGGTTTTTGTGCAAGCACCAAATCCTTCACTTATATTTTTGATCCAAATATGTGATGTCTTTAATTGAATGAAATCATCCTTCGTCATAACTTCCCCCTCATTGACATGCTCCCACCATATGTATTTGTGTTTGTCATAAATTTATTTAGTCATCTGGCCCAAACTCAATTGAGTCCAAATGTGATCTTTCAAAAATTGAAAAATTTGAAGAGCATATTGTGACATGCAAGCCTATGATTTGGGATCTCGATGACCATGTGTCGGTTCTTGATCCACTCAAATGTGTGTTTGGTGGTAAAAGTATAATTTCACCACCTCGAGTCATGTGTACAATCGTTTGATTGAAAAGGAGGCCAAACATCTTCACTTGATTGATTTTGCATGGTTTGGGTCATTGTGATGACCATCAGAACCATAAGCATATTCATACTTACAAAACATATGAACAATAAATATCATATGTGTTTAAGAAGTATGTGTCAAAATAATAAAACAAGATCATCATGTTATACCAAGTATGGCCTTAGTGATTTTTTATTGATGGGTTTTTAATATCCTTTTGCAAGGCCAACTTCTTGTGTATGTTCCACTCCATTGGGGTTTCTGCATCACCTCGTTCACCTTCCAAGAATTTGAACACACATGCATGTGGTATGTAGGCAATTTCAATCGATGCCTTGTTTGCCCCCAATGCCTCACACCAAGAATCCACACCAAGTCCATGTTTGAAAAGGGGGATTTTGCTGGGTTTTGGATTTGTATCAATTTTGATTTGGGGATTTGACCCATGCTTGTAAGAAAAGTGCACATGCACTACCTTCTCCTTTGTTAAACTATTATTATTAGGTTTGCAACACTTGCATCTTAGTTAAAACCAATTGTAAAAATATGAATCCACCAACTATAATCTCTACATGTTAGGTCCTAAAACCCACACTAAACATGGGGCCCAATGTTGTAATACCTACATGTCACAAAATACATCTTACATTGGAAATTGACTCATCCATGCAATACTTTCAAGTCACAAAATACTAATTACATTGGAAAAGGGGACCCATCCATGCAATACCTACATATCACAAAATACATTTTACACTCGAAAAGGGGATTCGTCCATGTAATACCTACATATCAAATGCAACCTACACTGGAAAGGGGACCCACCTATGTAATACCTACATATCAAATGTAACCTACACTAGAAAAGGGAGCCCATTAATGCAATACCTACATATCAAATGCAACCTGCATTGGAAAAGGGGACCCATGCATGTAATACCTACATGTCAAATGAAACCTAAACCAAAAAAAGGGACCCATGCATATAATACTTGCAAGTCAAATAAAATAAAACCTACATTGTAGCAGGGACCCAATGGTGCAATACCCATAATTGACCCCTAAATACAATATGGAGTTAAAACTCCTCTCTTGTGCAATACCTAGATGTAGCCTTGAATCCCACATAACCCCTAATACTTCATCGTGCAATACCCACATTCCATAACAAAATCATTATATGTATTTAAATCAAGAATTCAGTACCTGCATTTGACGGCCCTTAATGTATGTGGGATTTTAAAACTAAGATAAAAAAAGAAACCCATATGGATACCACATATTTTTTTAATTTGATAATCTTTTCCAATAATTAAGAAATGTGGGGGTTGGAAGAAAAAAATACCTTTAAATTGAAGAAACAAGGTGATCACTTGTCTTGCAAAGCTACCCAACTTAGATCCAAACACAATTTCAAATAAATCAATGCAGAAACTTAAACAAATATAGTGATATATTAATTAAATTTCTAAACAATTCTAGTGATAGAAAAAATCCTATAAATTGTACTTACAAAACCTTACATGTATAATTATGGATTAGACAATCGTGGATTAAAAAATCACGATTAAATTTTTCAAAGAATTCATATGAGTGAAGGTAAAACTTCTTACTTTGAGTATTCCAAACCTGAAAGATGTCTCCAATCACTTTGAAAAGAGAAAAAATGGGTTGGATTTACTCAATATATGTAGTCATGTTTGTTTCCTTTTAAAAGTAACTTAACTTAAGGTTTGATTAATTTGCAAAAAAATTATGCAATAGTTATAAATGTTTTGCACATTCACCTAACCTTAATTATTTGATTAATTTTGTGGTAGAAAATAAAATCAAAATTTATCACAAACCATGGAACTAAATTAATTAATTGCATTATGTACAAAAAATAATAAATGGAGCAAAGTGGAGGCTCAAGGTGCAGTAGTGACAACGAAAGGCATGTTCTACAATAGTTACATGGGAGGGGGATATGCATTAATTAATGTCAAGCACTCGAATGCAATCCCTGAATATCTAATTATGTGCATCAAGGTGGGTGAATGCAGATATTACAATTGGACCATTTATTATGGAATTTCAATACCTACATATGGGTATATGCAAATGTAAATACCTAATGCATTGGGGTAATTAATGGTTTTTTGAAATGCAATACTTGCATAGGGGCTTTTTGACATAAGCCCCTATCACATAAACATATTTAAATTTTGAAATTTGAATTTTGTATGGGTGGCTAAGTAAACTATTGGGGATGTGGCATTGTAATACTTGCATTGTCAAAATGTTCATCATTGGCAGCAACATTGCAGACATGCAAGTAGGTAAAAGGGTGTTGGGGCATGTAGGTATATAGACAAGCATGTAGAGGGGGGTCCTTGCACTACTACAAAATGTGGGTGTAGTTCACTAGTCCATGTTCACTAGACCAATGAATTCACTACTTTCCAAGTAGTCCTCGTTTACTAAGACCAATGAATTCACCCAAAATCTAGTGAAATCACTTGGCGTATAAGCACACCTTTTGTTGTAATGCTGGTAGGTTGTAAACATATAAGTTGGGAGGGTAGAAATCTAAAAAGTGGGTAGGTGTGAAAAGGTTGGGAGGTAATTTAGTAGGTAGGTAGGTGACAAGGAGGGGGGTTGGTTGTAAATTGGTAAGTAGGGCCAAGAAGGCATGTAGTATGTAGTTGGGTAGGTTAGGTCAGAGTTGGGGAAAAATACAACCACAAACCTATTAAAAAAAAAGAAAAAAAAAAGGTCAACACCAAAAAAATAACCAAGGAATGAAAAATCCACTAGCATCTAGTGGACATAAAGTCCAACTAGTGGACTATGGGTGTTGGTTCGCCTTGGCCATTAGTTCGGACTTGCAACCTACCATTTAACTTACATGCCACACAAAGTTCATGTGCATTTTATTGTGTTTTGATGGAGAGGTGAAAGGATTATGCATGTAGAGAGGATGCCAAACATTCCCAATATGGTTTTGTTTTGTAATAAATTTACATCCCATCCCACGTCAAGTACAACAAAGCCATTTTTGGACATACAAGTTTTTACTAAAAGGTTGATATTTCTTTTGAACATTTCTTGATGATGATGTTCTTGTTGTCCACTTCTTGAAACAAACCCAAACAATGTCTTCTATGTAACATGAACAAAAATCATAAGTAAATCATTAAGAAATGTTTCATAGATGTAAAATGGTGCCCAATCTTGGAACCCTTTTCATTATCATTTGATTGTTCACCCCCACTTTGTAGTTATCTTTGAAGTTCCCCCAACTAAGACTCAAAATTCTAAAGAAGGATTGAACTTTCCAAAATTATAACCATGGTTTTTATTTTAAAAATTGCACATGGAAACCTAATGCCTACCTAAGGGGTTTGCCCACCTTGGTTAGGGACTTATGTAGGCTACATGATCACCTACCTAATGTACTCAACATGCAAGTTGTGGTAAATGTTAATCTTATGACATTTTTTAATTTTTAATTATGTTTTCCAACATGTTTTCTACATATTCAAGATAATCTGGAATATTAACAAATCATCCCCACAAAAATGTATTTCAAAATTCATATATGTACAAGTATTACCTTTGTATAATCTAAAAACAAAATTCAAATAATGTGAAATTGAAAAAAAAAAGAAAAAGAACCAAATACTAAGAAAGCACAAACATTTTTCAATTTTCATCAAAATTTTCAACTTATTTTCATGATTAAAAAAAACCTATTCCATTTCCTAATCATCACCAACTCAAAACTCTTTTTATTAGTCCTTCCTCATTTCCCACCATGAATTTGAATTCAAATTGTTCTCTATCTAGTCCTTATCAACATAGCCCCATGCTAGTTATTTTATCTTACATTGACATTTTATCCTATTCACTTTGTCCAATGGTGATAGTATGGTTTTACCTTTAACATTACCCCTTTGTACTTTTGATTTCGTCCTTGAAATCCTATGATCTATAATGTATAAAACTGCATTAACAAAAAAAATTACAAAATTATTTTAATTATTCTTAATGGACTCAATGTTCTTCCTAAACCACTACAATAGTTTGTTGTGTTATAGTAGTCACTCCTAGAGTTATGGACTAGTCTTCCTTTGTTACAAATAATTCCTCATTATGTTGCACATCTTCAATGGTCTATGTATGACCATTATTGCCTCCCACTGGAAGCCTGTGCTTTGTTGCAATAGATGTGCCATAAATTGTAAATTAAGATATAGTTTATATATTGCATATTAAGTCAAATTTATAGTTTTAGGTCCATGTTGTTGTAATTGTTGTTGTACTTATGTGGATACAAATGTTATTGTTCCATTGGTTGGAATTCTTCTTGTTCAACAAAAACATCCTCCATTTCGACTCCTCTCATTTCTTTAAACAATACTAATTGCACTTCAATTGCCTATCCATTTGTGCTTGATTGAAATTGGTCCATGTCTAATCCTACAAAATTATCTTTTGAAGTTATAAAAGGAAATTCATAAACAAATTCTAGATAAGCTTCCTTATATGCCTTGAATTTCCTTTGTAGTTGGTTTCATCTACTTTATGTTCACTAAACAACATTTGTACACCCTTTTGTAAAATATCCCGCACTATATTCCATTAAACATTAATGTCTAATGCCCCCATCTCCATAGACTTTTGCTTAGTCCTAAGGATAGTGTTATACATTAAGAAGTTGTCATACTCCCGAACTCAATGTTTGGAAAGATATGGCTCCATGCTTGCCAACTTGTCCATAATTATATATATATGTTGGGCATCTTGTTGAAGTTCCTTTATTGTCTTGTTATAAGAAACTTGAGTTTGCTCCTTTGTAAGTATTGCTTCATTTATTTGGTATGCAACAATTTAAATTCCATGTTTGAACTTTAAAATCTTCACATCCTATTTTTTTACAATATGCTCTAGACTATTATTATCTTTTAGCAACGTCACAAATTGAATTTCAAACTCATCTACTTGCTTCTTTAGAGACCAATACCATTGATCTTATTTTCTTGATTCTACTTCAATAGATTTTTCTCCTCCCTTATTTTGTCCATAGACTTTAGTTGTTATTTCACATTGTGTTTCTTCTTATTCATCTAAAAGAAATCCATTTGTACTTTGTTCAACTATTGTTTCTTAGCCTATAACAACTTCTTTGTTTAAACTTCATTGGCCATGGTCTTATGTATTAGATACTACGTTTCTTGCACTTCAAATTTCAATTTGGTCTCCAAATCCAACTATTTTCATAACACATTGAGTTTTGACAATTCAATCATTGTTTACTCCATCTTTTTATGTAATGTGCCAAGTGTTGGAACATTCTAGCAACCTTTAGATGTTCTTTTACTTCTTGACTCAAAAAGCATGTGGTGTTTTAAAAATTGGAATACCTTTTTTAGATGTTTTAGCAAATGGCACTACACTTATGTAGGTTCCATATTGAGCTCCTATTTCATATTAACATGTGGACGATGATGGCATGTCCTTGTATTATATAACATGCACAATTTAGGATGTACCTATTCCTATGGTGCTAAATATTGTGATCTAAGTGGGGATGTTAAGGATATAAATTCCTAGGCTAATTAATGTTATGGGCATCCGAATAATTAAAGGGTTACTAATGGTAGTAACTTACCATATTTTACCAAAGCATGAAGCTAATGGGATTAGTTAGATGAATGGTTAGTGGTAATCCATTAATCATGTTGGGATTTCTAGGAAGTATAAGGATAACCCTTGGAGGGTCTATTTTCATGGAAAGTATGTGGACCTTGTGTGGTTAGGGAGAAGAGGGATTAAAAGGAAGTAGAAAGGGATTGTGGATCATTCCCTTGTATTCGAAATTGGATGTGACAAAAAGAATTCTCTTGGGAAAGAAGTGTGTATGTGACATTAAAGAGAGAGGAGAATACGGAAGAAGAATGTACTCTTATCATTGCAATGGAAAATGTTTGATGGACTTTCATGGCTTTTTGTTATTGTTATTGTTTTATCTATAATATGAAAGAAATGTAGGGAGAGTATTTCATACTATGATTATATAGAATTTTGTTGTGTTCATATATTAATTATGTGTTTTTTCTATAGGATTAATAATATTATTTACTTCATGTGGTAGTTTTTAGAATAGAAAATGCATTTTGCCACAAGATGGTAACTACCATTGGAAGGCAACAACAAGGAGGTAGGCTTGAAATTTGAGGTTTACAAGGAAGGTAATGTTGTTGCAGACGGTAGGTAACACAACTAAAAGGTTTGCAAGGGGCTTTAAATGATAGACAACATTATAAGAGGTTTGTAAGTGTTATGCATAGTAGGCAAAATTTAGAGGAGGTATGCAAGTGGTTGTGGGTTTTACTTCAAGTTTACAAATGATGGTAGGTGCAAAACAATAGTTGTTGCAGGATAATAGGGAATTTTAAATTCATCCTTGGAGATCTATTAGACAACCTTAAAGGGTGTTTAATTGTATGTAGCTTTTCTTTCAATTTTGAAGCATTTACTTTGGACGTTGAAACTTATTATGTTTTAGCAAGTTCTTGCATTGTTGATGTCTATGGATTATTCTCCAAAAAAAAAACTACAACACTTTTATGACTAATGTAGAATGACACACATTTTTTTTGACATCAATTTTCATTATACCCTTGAACATCTTGAGGTGTTCTCCACCTAACCAATTTTTTGTGCCATTGTTTGAACATAATATTTGCCAAATTTACAAATTTTCCTTGATCTACCATTGTCATGAAATTACATTTTTGTTATTAAAATAATGAACTTTGTATCTTTAGTAGACTATTTGAAAAAATGAAATAAAATGAACATCATAAGGTGGTTTCATTTTGCTAACATTCCACTATTCTACATTTAAGTAAGCCCTAGGCAAAGTAATGTTTTAAATAATAGCTTTCTCAATTTATTTATTTGCTTGTTTCTACTTTTTCTAACTAATGTTGGAAATTTTAAACACATATGTGATGACATGATTATCCAACGACAAACTTTTCCCCTATTCGAGCATAAATTGTTTCCTTTTTCTCTTGCCAAGTATTGAAAAATTCCAGCAAGAGATCATGGCATGGTGTTTTCCAATAAATCTCAAACAAACCTACCAATCCAAGATGCCCATCTCTTATTTACTTCTCCCATCTTCACCCAAGTCGTGATTATTTCTAACTCTTGAATACAAAACTACTATATCGGTGTAAATATCAATCTTTCTAGTTTTAATGAAAGTACCAACCTATTTTAATGAATCATTCTATTATGTTATTTAGGTTTGGACATAAAAATTAAACAATTAGGGTTTGAGGAACTTGGTACAAAATGTTGTGTAGAAGGAATCATAGATGAAAATGGTGCTAACTTTATTGATTATTTCAATTCTTGGAAAAATCGTCCTTAAAGTTTGATAGCACCACCATTTTAATTGCATATTAAGAAAAATAATTGATTGTTCCCAAAGCAAACACAACATCAAAGCTTCACTCCTTTTCCTTGTTGAATGATGTAACCTTTATTCAATTCACCTTCTTGGGTCATAATCTAAAGAAGAAAATGGAGAGTGAACTTGAAAAGGTTATGGATGAAATCCTAAATGTGGAACTTGTCCTTCTTTCCACATTTTGTCTTCCATAACAACCACTTCTTCATGTTGTAATTCTCTCTCTCATTCATGCAAAATGTTTCTTCTTACCTCTTTCTTCTTTCTTGTAATTATCTTTAGATTCTCAACAAAACTCTCATTGCTCATTTTGCTTAGTTGAAAAAGATGAAAAATGACACACATACATGATAATGACTATTCACAAACGTTGTCATGGGAAATGAACGACTCTAATTTTTGCCACTTATTTATCACTTTTATTTTTAGGGTTCCCACATTTGAAACATTATGCCTTTAGTTGCCATATGGAGTTGGATGAAAAATAAAGTTATTTATTTTCACCTTAACAAAAAAAAATCTACAATTTTTTTGCATTGTTGTTCGATATGTTGAATGTGTATAATGTCCATTTTTTCATGATTTTCCTCTCCTTTGTCATCAACCACAACATCACCTTGTCCTTCCCAATATACATGTGTTGAACTTTTTGCATTTTATGTTTCATCATCCAAAATTAGTAAGGATTTAACTTATTCACATTGACAAGTACATGGTTTGGATCAAATTTATCCACTATAATTATTTTTAAAATTTTGGTAAGGAAAATTGTATTTGTATAAACCAAACCACTTCTTGGTGAATTTTCTACGATAGTTTTTTTGTCCTTTTGGAAACCACAACACATGATCTCCAATTTTAAACTTTTTTTTTGGATACCTTTGTTGTATTTAAAATGCATGGTTCCACTACCAATTGTTAGTGGTTTCCTACACCTACAATCTATCAATCTATCGTTTCTTTAGATTTATTAGTTTGCTAATGAATACCTTAACCAAATTTACATATTTAGTCCC
>Ga0116228_10001201_pt1 | contig 21227 bp, 16 predicted proteins | sample S1TSphfallax_2_FD_89694 | JGI IMG/M metagenome (GOLD analysis project Ga0116228, IMG submission 89694) | Host-associated microbial communities from peat moss isolated from Minnesota, USA - S1T2_Fc - Sphagnum fallax MG | ecosystem: Host-associated > Plants > Peat moss > Unclassified | place...
AGGTTCGCAATCAGCGCCGCCGTATCCGCAAAATCGCTCACCTCCCCCATCAGATCGCGCAGCGGAAACCCTTCTGCCCCCCCATCTTTCTGCAGGCTCATCCATTCTACACCTGGAACTTCAAATAGCGGCGCCAGCCGGGAAATCGCCACCGAGCGCCTTCTATCCAGCGCCGCCAGCGCCGGCGCATGCGCCCGGGCACTCCCCGCCCAAACCAGCCCCACCCGCAGGCCATCCGCATCCCCCAGCCTGCCCCGCCAATTCGCCACCGCCGCCGCATCGGCGCACAAGTAACTGGTAACATTGGGAATTTTGCAGCTTTCGCCAAGTACACCCGGCAGGCTCAACATCGGACAATGCACATCAAATGCCGGCACTGCCGCACCATGCGCCACCACCGCCGCCACCCCCGCCAGGCCGCGCAAAAGCCGTACCAACGGCGCCTGCACCTCCATCACCACGCGCCACCCGCGCGCCGCCGCAGGCGCCGCATAGCGGCAGAATTGCAGCGTATCGCCAAATCCCTGCTCGGCATGAATCAGCAAAGTTCGGCCTTCGCCCGCTTCACCTTGCCACTGCGGCTGGGCAAACGCCCGGCGTCCCGCCATCATCAGCCGCGTGCCCCAGCGCCATTCATATTCCGCCCAGCCAGCCGAATCCCCCTGCCGCAGCAGCGCCATGCCCAGATTATAATGCGCCTCCGGCAGATCATGCCGCAGCGCCAACGCGCCCTTATACGCTGCAACCGCCTCATCCAGCCGCCCCTGCTCGGCCAGCGCCACGCCAAGGTTGTTATGGGTCGGCGCCCCCGGCTGCAGCGCCAGCGCCGCCCGCAGGCAGGTCACCGCCTCATCCCAATGCCCCTGTTCGCGCAACAAATTCCCAAGATTGTTCAGCGCGTCCGCCTCGCCCGGCCGCAGCCCCAGCGCCCGCCGGTAGCAGCCAATCGCCTCCTCCACCTGCCCCAGCTCGGCCAAAATCACGCCCAGATTCAAATGCACATCCGCAACATCCGGCCGCAAATTCAGCGCCGCACGCAGGCTCGCCGCCGCGTCCTCCAACTGCCCCGCCTCGCGTAGCACCAGGCCCAAATTGATGTGGTAGGATGCCTCACGCGGCGCGATGGCAACGGCCCGGCGAATCATCCCCGCCCCCTGCTCATGCCGCCCCGCCTGGGATGACAGCACACCCAGCAGGTTCAACGCCCCGGCATGGTTCGGCTGCACCGCCAGCACCTCGCCATAAAGCGCAGCCGCCTCACCCAGCCGCCCTTCCGCGTGCTGCCCCTGCCCGGCCGCATATAGCGCAGCCGCGCGATTCACAGATATTTTAGCCGCCACAACGCGCTTGGGTTTGCCCATGCCCTCTATTCGAAGCGCCCCGGAAAACCTTGCCCGCCGGTAACACGGTTGAATACGCCGGCTCACCGCCCCAACTCGGCACCAACGATGAGGGGACCAGAACCATGTTTCAGAGCATCAATCCGGCGACCGACGAAGTTTTTGCCACCCACGAAGAGCTGACTGGCGCGCAGATCAACGAAAAACTCGAAACCGCCATCGCCGCCTTCCACAAATGGCGCCTGACCGATTACGGCGAGCGCACCGCTCTCCTCAGCCGCCTCGCCGAGCAATACGACTCCAACAAAGACCGCCTGGCCAAAATGGCGACGCTGGAAATGGGCAAAACCTACGCCTCCGCAGTGGCCGAAGTGGAAAAATCCGCCGCCGCCTTTCGCCACTATGCCAAGCACGGCCCGGCCATGCTGGAACCCCGCCTGCAGGAGCTGACAACCGGCGGCAGCGCGGAGGTGCATTGGCTCCCGCTGGGCCCCATCCTCGCCATCATGCCCTGGAATTTCCCCTACTGGCAGGCCGTCCGCTTCCTCGCCCCCACAATCATGGCCGGCAATGTTGGCCTGCTGAAACATGCCAGCCTGGTCCAAGGCTGCGCCGCCCTGATGGAGGAAATGGTGCTCGCCGCCGGCGGACCCCCCGGCCTGTTCCAGAACCTGGCGGTCAAATCCAAGGCCGTGAACGACATCATCGCCGATGACCGCATCGCCGCCGTCACTCTAACGGGGAGCGAAGGTGCGGGCATCGCCGTCGCCCAGCAGGCCGGAAAGTACCTGAAAAAAGTCGTCCTCGAACTCGGTGGCTCCGACCCGTTTGTCATCATGCCCTCCGCGGATCTGGACGCTGCGGTCCAGCAAGCCGTCAAAGCACGCGTCCAAAACACCGGCCAATCCTGCATCTGCGGCAAGCGCATGATCGTCCACGCGGACATCTACGACACGTTCCTGGAAAAATTCGCCACAGCCATGCGCGCCGTAAAAACCGGCGACCCGATGGACAAAGCCACCGACATGGGCCCCCTCTCCAGCGCCGAGCAGCGCGACACGGTGGTAAAACAGCTTGAAGAAGCCAAACGGCAAGGGGCGAAACTCCACTTCGGCGGCGAAAAACTGCCCGGCCCCGGCGCCTTCATGTCCGCCGGCATCCTAACCGACGTCCCACCGGGAAGCGAACTCACATCGGAAGAAATTTTCGGCCCCATCGCCATGGTCTTCAAGGCCAACAACCTGGACGAGGCCATCGCCATCGCCAACGACATCCCCTACGGCCTAGGCTCCTCGGTCTGGACAGTCGACGAAGCCGAGCAAAAACGCTTCATCCGCGACATTGAGGCCGGCATGACCGCGATCAACCAGATGCTCGCCTCCTCTCCCGAAGCCCCCTTCGGCGGCATCAAACGCTCCGGCCATGGCCGCGAACTCGGCCCCTACGGCCTGCACGAATTCATGAACCTGAAAACCGTGCTGCGAACCGGCAAAACCCCCTCCACCCATCACGCCGGCGTCGAATAGACTGGACTTTTGCCCTCGCGAGTGTTGAATCGGCCCAACACCAACGTCCAAAAAACACGGCAAAGCACCATGAATCCGGCCGCCGAATTCTTTAGCATCGACCAAACCCACGGCATCCTCCGCCGGCCGGAACACCGTATCGACCGCGCCTCGGACCGCTTGGGATGGAAATCCCTCTACGTCTCCCGGCAATGGGAGCAACCTTATGAGGACTCTTTCTCCGCCGTCCGCGACCACCTCATCATCCTCCACCTCGACGGCCCGGTCGAAGTGGAACGCCAGCTGGGCCGCGCCAAACTCAAACGCCGCATCGCCCCCGGCGGCCAGTTCATCCTCCCCGGCGGCATAGATTTCTGGGTCCGCCTCTGCCGCCCCCTCACCAGCGTCCACCTCTACATCCGCGACTCCCTGCTCCGCGACGTCGCGTCGGAGATTTTTAAGGGCGACCCGGACCACGCCGAAATTATCCCCTGCCTCGGCGAGCTTGACCCGGTCATCGAAGACCTGGCCCGCGCCGCCAACCACGCCATGGCCGGCGACGACCCTTCCTCCAGCCTGATGGCCGATTTTCTGTCACGCGCCCTGGCCGCCCGCCTACTCACCCGCAGCCAAACCCCAATCCAATCCACAACCACCCCAACCCTCTCGCAAACCCAGCAAGCGCGCGTGGAAACCTACATCCGCGCCCATCTCGCCCACCCCATCGGCCTCGCCGACCTCGCCGCCATCGCCGGCACCAGCCAAACCACCTTCGCCCGCGGCTTCAAACGCGCCACCGGCACATCCCCCTACCGCTTCCTGACGCAAGAACGCATCAACCAAGCCCGCCGCCTCCTCAGCGACACCCAGATGCCCATCGCGGACATCGCACTGGCCTGCGGTTTTTCTCACCAGGAGCACCTAACCCGCATCTTCCACCGAGAGGCCGGCACGACCCCGGCGGCCTACCGCAGGCGCGCCGCCATGTGACGCCATCCGGCATGGGTTTCGACCCGCCGGCCCTTCCACGTCATGTCTGCGAAGGCAGGCATCCACGACTTTCTTGCAAAGTTTTCGGCATGATTCGTGCAGTTTCAGCGCCGGATCGTGCAGGAAAACAGCAGCGTTTAAGCCCATACTGCCCCCAATAACCGGGGAAGCACGCCAATGCGCGATTTCGACGAACATAACATCACCCAGGCGGTGATCGACCGTTTTGCCGGCACCCCGGATGTGCGGCTGAAGCGCGTCATGAACAGCCTGGTAACCCATTTGCACGATTTCATCCGCGACGTAGAGCCAACATTCGCCGAGTGGGAAGCGGCAATAAATTTTTTAACCCGCACCGGGCAAATGTGTGACGACAAGCGCCAGGAGTTCATTCTCCTGTCCGACACGCTCGGCGCCTCCATGCTCGTGGACGCGATCAACCACCGCCTTCCGGCCGGCGCCACGGAAACCACGGTCCTAGGCCCGTTCTTCGTTCAGAACGCCCCCGTCTTCCCCAACGGCGCGGATATTTCCGGCGGCCTTCAGGGTGAGCTTTTGTTCGTCGAAGCCACCATCGCGGCGGCAGACGGCACCAAACTCCCCGGCGCCATTGTCGATGTCTGGCAATCCGACGATGACGGCTTTTACGACGTCCAGCGCCCGGACCTCTCCACCGCCGCCCTCCGCGGCCAGTTTCGGGCGGATGCGGACGGCGCAAAAATCTGGTTTCGGACGATCCAGCCCGCCGCCTACCCGATCCCCTATGACGGCCCGGTCGGCGACATGCTGCGCGCCACCAACCGCCACCCGTGGCGCCCGGCGCACGTTCATTTCTTGATTTCTGCTCCTGGCTACGAAACGCTGGTGACGCATGTGTTCTCGGCGGGCGATGAGTACCTCGATAGCGACGCCGTGTTCGGCGTCAAAAACTCCCTGATCCGCGAATTCACCAGCCACCCCCCCGGCAAGCTGCCGGACGGGACCGAAAGCGCCGTGCCCTGGCGGCACCTCACATACGATTTCGGCTTAACGCCGCTGACGCAACAACAAGCCGCCTGAGCAGGGCGGGGGGACGGAGCAAAAAAATGATCGAAACCGACGTTCTGATAATCGGCAGCGGCCCGGCAGGGTCCACCACCGCCCTGCTGCTCTCCACCTACGGCATCAAAAACATCGTGGTGACCAAATACCGCTGGCTGGCGGAAACCCCGCGCGCCCACATCACCAACCAGCGCGCCCTCGAAGTGTTTCGGGATATGGGCATCGAAGAAGACGTAAAACGCCTGGCCACCAAGCAGGAATGGATGGGCAACACCGTCTTCTGCACCGCCCTCGCCGGGGAGGAACTCGGCCGCATCCAAACCTGGGGCACCCACCCGCGCCGCATGGCGGATTACACCCTGGCCAGCCCCACAACCATCTGCGACCTGCCGCAAAACCTGCTGGAGCCCATCCTGTTCGGCGCCGCCGCCGAACGCGGCACCCGCCCGCGCTTTGATTTCGAATATCTTTCCCACACCCAGGACGAAACCGGCGTCACCGCCACCGTCCTGGACCGCCTAAGCGGCGAGGAGCAAAAAATTCGGGCAAAGTATCTGGTCGGCGCCGATGGCGGGCGCAGCAAGGTCGCCGAAGATATCGGCCTGCCCTTCGAAGGCAAAATGGGCGTCGGCGGCAGCATGAACATCGTGTTCGAAGCCGACCTCTCCGCTTACGTCGCCCACCGCCCCAGCGTTTTGTACTGGGTGCTGCAACCCGGCTCCAACATTGGCGGCATCGGCATGGGCCTGGTCCGCATGGTCCGCCCCTGGAATGAATGGCTCATCGTCTGGGGCTACGACATCAACGCCGAGCCGCCGAAAATGACGGACGAACTGGCCACCGAAATCGCCCAAAAACTCATCGGCGATTCCACCATCCCCATCAAAATCAAATCCCATTCCATCTGGACCGTGAACAACATGTACGCCACGAGCCTGTCCTCCGGCCGGGTTTTTTGCATGGGGGATGCCGTCCACCGGCACCCGCCCTCCAACGGCCTCGGCTCCAACACCTCTGTCGCGGACGCGTATAACCTGGCCTGGAAGCTCGCCGCCGTCCTGCGTGGCCACGCTGCACCTAGCCTGTTAGAAAGCTACAACCAGGAACGCGCCCCCATTGCCAAGCAAATCGTCACCCGCGCCAACCAGAGCATCGCCGAATTCGGCCCGATTTTTGAAGCCCTCGGCCTGCTCAACACCGAGGATTTCGCGGTAATGCGCGAACACATGGCGGCCCGCAAGGACAACAACCCGGAAGCTGCCGCCCAGCGCGAGGCGCTCAGAAAAGCCATCGCCTTCAAGGACTACGAATTCAACTGCCACGGCGTCGAACTCAACCAGCGTTATGACTCCGTGGCGATTGTGCCGGATGCCGAACCCGACCCCGGTTTTTCCCGTGATCGCGAGCTGTACTACCAGCCCACCACCCGCGCCGGCGCACATTTACCGCATGTCTGGCTGCAAAAATTCGGCCGCCCCGTCTCCACGCTGGACATTGCCGGCAAGGGCAATTTTTCGCTCCTCACCGGCATTGGCGGCGAGGCCTGGGTTGAAGCCGCGGGCAAAATTGCGTCTGCCACTGGCATTGCCATCACCACCGCCGTCATCGGCCCGGACCGGGATTTTGAGGACCTGCACGGCGAATGGGCGCTGGTCCGCGAAATCGGCGAAGCCGGCTGCCTGCTCATCCGGCCGGACATGCAAATCGGCTACCGCGCCATGGAACCGGCCGCCACCGCCGCGGACGCGGCACATAAACTAGCCGCCGCCTTCAACCACATACTTGGCCGCGAGGGCGAAACCACGATACAGATAGCCGCCTGAACAAAAACAAATTTCTTGGGGAGAAACAAAATGAAAAATGTCACCACTAACCGCCGCACCCTTCTAGCGGGTGCCGCCACCGCCAGCCTCGCCGCCACTCTGCCGAAAATGGCCGCCGGCGCGACAGGAGCAAGAATCGGCTATGTCAGCCCGGAAACCGGCCCGCTCGCCCCGTTCGGCGCGGCTGACAAATTCGTCATCGGCGCGCTGGGGGAAAAACTCGCCGCCAAAGGCATCACGGTTGAGGTGCGGGACAGCCAGTCCGACCCCAACCGCGCCGCCACGGTCGCCAACGACCTTATCAATGACGGCATTTCCTTGATGCTCGTCTCATCAACGCCGGAAACCACCAACCCAGTCTCCGACCAATGCGAGCTCGCCGGCGTGCCCTGCATCTCCACCGTCTCGCCCTGGCAGGCCTGGTTCTTCAATCGCGGCGGCAACCCCGCCACCGGCTTTCAGTACACCTATCATTTCTTCTGGGGCCTGGAAGACGTCATCGCCGTCTATACCGGCATGTGGAACCAGCTTGCCACGGACAAAACCGTCGGCGGCCTGTTCCCCAATGACGGCGACGGCAATGCCTGGAGCGACAAGGTCCACGGTTTTCCGCCCGTGCTCACGGCGCAGAATTTCAAGCTCATCGATCCAGGCCGCTTCCAGGATGGCTCGGCCGATTTCTCGGCCCAGATTAACGCTTTTAAATCCGGTAGTGCGGAAATTATCACCGGCGTCGTCATCCCGCCGGATTTCGCCACTTTTTGGACTCAGGCCAAGCAGCAGGGGTTTGCTCCAAAAATCGCCACCATCGGCAAGGCTCTCCTCTTCCCGGAAACGCTCAATTCCTTGGGCAGCGCCGGCAACAACCTCTCAACCGAAGTCTGGTGGACCCCCAAACACCCGTTCACCTCATCCCTCACCGGCCAAAGCGCCCATGCCCTGGCCAGCGCCTATACCGCCCATACCGGCAAGCAATGGACCCAGCCCATCGGCTTTGCTCATGCGCTCTTCGAAATCGCAGTCGACGTGCTCGGCCGCGCCGCCGACCCGACCGACCACGACAAGGTACTGGCGGCCCTTGTCGCCACCAACCTCAACACCATCGTCGGCCCCATCTCCTGGGGCAAAGGCCCGGTCAAAAACGTCGCCAAAACCCCGCTGGTCGGCGGCCAGTGGCGCCTGAACACCGGCGGCCCGTACAAATACGACCTTGTCATCACCGAAAACGCCGGTGCCCCAAACATCCCCGCCTCCGGCAAAATGGAACTGATGGCTTGACCCTGTCACTCTCCGGCCTGCAGAAATCCTATGGCGCGCTCACCGTCACCAATAACGTCACGTTAGAAGTCGCGGCGGGCGTTGCCCTTGGCATCATCGGGCCGAATGGTGCGGGAAAGAGCACCCTCTTCAACCTTATCACCGGCGATGTGCGCACCGATGCCGGCACCATAAAATTCAACGGCCGCGATATTTCGCTCTTACCCCCGCATCGCCGCGCCGCCCTCGGCATCGGCCGCTCCTACCAGATCCCACAGCCCTTTGACGGCATGACGGTTCTCGAAAACCTGCTCGTCGGCGCTTCCTTCGCCGGACGCGCGCGGGTTTCCCAACCTCGGGCCTACTGCCTTGAAATCCTCGACCGCTGCGGCCTCGCAGCCAAAGCCAAACTTTCCGCCGGCCAACTTACCCTCCTCGAACGCAAACGCCTGGAACTCGCCCGCGCGCTCAGCATCGCCCCCCGCCTGCTGCTGCTGGACGAAATCGCCGGCGGCCTTACTGACCCGGAGGCCGCCCAGCTGGTCGAAACCATCAAATCCATCCACGCCGGCGGTGTCACCATCATCTGGATCGAACACGTCCTTCACGCCCTCATCCCCGCCATCTCCCGCCTCGCCGTCCTCTCTTTCGGCAAGCTGATCGCCGATGGCGAGCCCGCCCAGGTGATGGCGCTTCCAGACGTCCGCGAAATCTATCTCGGCATCGAAGAAGATCTTGCCGCCTGATGTTTTTACAAACCAAAAGTCTCACCGCCTTTTACGGTGATTTTCAGGCGCTGTTCGGGATTGATCTGACCATCGAGGCGGGAGAGCTTGTTGGGCTTATCGGCGCCAACGGTGCCGGCAAAACCACGCTGCTGCGCGCCATCACCGGCCTGCTGCCGGCTGGTCCAGACTCAATTTTTTTCAATGGTGCGCCTATCGGCGGGATGCGGGCGGAAAATCTGGTGCGCCTCGGCATCGCCATGGTTCCGGAAGGCCGCAAGCTTTTTCCGTCCCTCTCGGTTGAGGAAAACCTGAAGCTTGGCGCCGCCAGCGGCCGCCAAGGCGCGTGGAACCTTGGCCGCATTTTCAAATTGTTTCCCATCCTGGAAGAACGCCGCCACGCCCCCGCCACCAAACTTTCGGGCGGTCAGCAGCAAATGGTCGCCATCGGCCGCGCGCTTATGGCCAACCCAACCCTGCTCCTCTGCGATGAAATCAGCCTCGGCCTGGCCCCCATCGTCATCGCCGAGGTCTACCGAGCCCTGCCCGAAATCCGCGCATCCGGCACCGCCATCATCGTCGTCGAGCAGGACATCGCGCAGGTCATGCGCATTGCGGACCGCCTTTACTGCCTGCGCGAAGGCCGCGTGGTCCTGCAAGGCCCGGCCCAATCCATGGACCGTCACGAAATCGCCCAGGCCTATTTCGGGGCGCTGGCGTGATCAGCTGGCTCGACATCATCGTCCAGGGTTTTTTGGTCGGCGGATTTTACGCGCTGTTCGCCACCGGATTGTCGCTCATGTTCGGGGTCATGCGCCTGGTGAATCTAGCGCATGGGGATTTTATTGTGCTCGCGGCTTTCGCTGCCCTCGCCCTCGTCCAGCAGTTTAACATCAGCCCGCTACTCTGCCTCATCCTCATCATCCCGCTCATGGCGGCGCTAGGCTATCTGCTCCAGCGCCTCATCCTCAACCGCACCCTGGGCAAGGATGTTTTGCCGCCGCTGCTGGTCACTTTTGGCCTCTCCATCGTCATCCAAAATTTTTTACTCCTCACTTTTTCGGCCGATAGCCAAAAGCTTCCGCTTGGGACCCTCACGACAGCAAGCATCTCGCTGCTGCCTGGCCTGAACATCGGCCTCTACCCCCTCGCCGTGCTCATCATCGCCGCCGCCGTCATCGGCGCCCTGCAAATTTTTCTCTACCAAACCAAACTGGGCGCGGCCATTCGCGCCACCTCCGATGATGCCACCACCATCCGCCTCATGGGCATCGACAACCGCCATATTTTTGGCATCGCCACGGCGCTGGCCTTCGCCGTCGCCGGCCTCGCCGGCGTATTGATGGGCGGCTACACAAACTTCTCCCCCGCCTCCGGCCCGCAAAACCTGCTTTTCGGGTTCGAGGCGATCATCATCGGCGGCCTCGGCAATCTCTGGGGCACACTGTTAGGCGGCATGGTGCTGGGCGTCGCCCAGGCCATCGGTGCTGAAATCAACCCCGGCTACCAGGTCCTCGCCGGCCACATCGCCTTCCTCGCCATCCTGCTGGCCGCCCCGCGCGGCCTGTTCCCCCGCATGGCCGGCTAAATGAGCCGCAATTTTGCCCTAGCCTACGCCGCCATCCTGCTGGCCTGCGCCGCCTTGCCCTTGCTGGGCGACAACAGCACGCGCCAGCTCGGCCTGGAATTCGCCGCCACCCTCACCCTGGCCACACTCTGGAACCTACTTGCCGGCTATGCCGGCGTCGTCTCCATCGGACAGCAAGCCTATGTCGGACTCGGCGGCTACCTGATGTTCGCCCTCGTCGTCTTCACCGACATGCCGGTGCTGCTGGCCCTGCCACTCGCCGGCCTCGCCTGCGGCCTCATCGCCATCCCCGCCGGCCGCCTGGTCTTCCGTCTGCGCGGCCCGCATTTCGCCATCGGCACCTGGGTCTTGGCAGAAGTCTTCCGCCTCTTCTTCGCGCAAATCTCCGCCCTCGGCGGCGGCTCCGGCATGAGCCTGCCGATCATGTCCATCCTCGCCATCAGCCATAGCCGCCCGGACCGACTGCTCCTCTTCTACGCTTTTGCCGCCACCCTCGCGCTCGGCGCCAACCTTCTCGTTTTTTTGCTTCTGCGCTCCCGCTTCGGCCTCGGCCTCACCGCCATCCGGGACGCTGAACCCGCCGCCGCCAGTCTGGGCGTGGACGTCATGTGGCTGAAACGCATCGTCTACATCGGTGTCGCCGCCTTCACCGGCCTCACCGGCGCGCTGATTTTCCTACAAAACGTCCGCATCTCGCCCGATGCCGGGTTCAGCGTAAACGACTGGACCGCCAACATCATTTTCATCGTCGTCATCGGCGGCATCGGCCGAATCGAGGGCCCGCTCATCGGCTGCCTCGTCTTCTTCGGCTTCCGCGCCGCCTTCGCCGATTTCGGCCCCTGGTACCTCATCGGCCTCGGCGCGCTGGCCATCCTCATCATGCTCTTGCAACCAAAAGGCATCGCCGGCCTGCTGCATCGCCTTCTCGCCCGCCGCACCGCGCGCCCCGGATTTGCGAATTCGAAAATTAACCGCGCGTTATGATTTTTCCCCCCGGTTTAATTTCAATTCGGCATCGCCTTAAACATTCATAATTCATTGCCAAGATACCCGCGATTGTTTCGGCGCGGCGCCCGCATATTTGTAACCCACTGAAACGGTGCGGCCTTCCAGGGCGCGGCAACATTTTGAGGGAAAACAGAGCCATGAAGAAAATCCTGCTAACCGCCGCGGCGGTCATCGCAATCCCCGTTCTCGCAGTTGCACAAACCAGCGCCGGCAGCGCGATGGCAGACTCATCCGCCGCATCCGGCGCCAGCAAGCTGAACGCGCAGGACCGGACCTTCATCCACAAGGCGGCCATCGCAGGCCTGGCTGAAGTCGCGGACGGCAAGCTGGCGGAAACTCAGGGCAATGCCGCCGTCAAACAAATCGGCATGCGCATGGTCACGGACCACACCAATGCCGACACCCAGCTCACCACGCTATCCTCCCAGCTTGGCGACCCGGCGCCCGCCACGACAGACACAACGCACCAACAAATGAACGCATCGCTGCAAAAACTCTCAGGCAGCAGTTTCGATACAAAATATCTGCATGAACAGCTGCTTGCCCACGAACAGGCAATCACGCTGTTCAAGACTGAAGCCAGCGATGGCAGCAACCAACAGCTGAAAGCCTTCGCGTCAAGCACCTTGCCAACGCTTGAGATGCATCTCTCGATGATCAAATCGGCGCTGAAATCCACCAACACTTGATCACCAATTGAAGGAGACTTCCCATGGGTAAACTCATCGCCGACGAATCGCGCATGTTCTACATCACCGGCTTGCACAACGCGCACGCCATGGAAACCCAGGCCATCAACCTGCTCACCCGTCAGGTCGAGCGCCTAGACAATTATCCAGAACTTGAAGCCCGCATGCGCAGCCATCTGGAAGAATCCAAAGTCCAGCGCACCCGCCTCGAAGAGGTGCTGCATGCGCATGAGGAAGAGCATTCCGCGCTAAAGGAAGCCATTCTCGGCCTCGGCGGCAATTTCGCGGCGCTGTCGCATACCGCCGCGTCCGACGAGATCATCAAGAACACGCTCGCCAACTACATGTTCGAACATTTTGAAATCGCCGCCTATAAATCCCTCACCGCCATGGCGGAAATGCTCGGCGACGCGCCGGCCATCGCGGCCTACCAGGCCTCGTTGCACGAAGAAGAACTCATGGCCGCATGGCTCGACGAGCACATCGCGCCCACCACACGCACCTTCCTCGAACGCATCCAGGCCGGCCTTCCGGCAAGCCATTAGGCCGCCGGCCCATCCACCACATCATTCCCACGCGATCGTCGATCCCCGTCATTCGCGCGAAAGCAGGAATCTCCTTCGGAAAAGGTCCGGCAGAGAAGCACTACCGCGGCGGCCGCTGCCGCCGCGGTAACGATGGGCTCGCGAAGCGAGCCGTTTCAGACCTTTTAAGAATTTTTAAGGGCGGTCTTTATGGCCCGCCCGCCGCGCCACCATTACGGTCCCGCTTGCTGCATCAAACTCAGCCAAGTCGACAGGGACCTTATAATGGCTACCAAAACAATCCACCCGACCACCACCGCGCATCCGCGCAATGCGCCGGCCAGCGGCCCGTCCGTATCGGGCACCGCAGCCAAGGACCACGCGTCCGACCCTCTGACGGCAGAGCGGAGCGATCTGATGCGCCACTGGTTTGCCGTCGCCCCGGATGAAACCCGGTCCGCTAACGCCGCCCGCATCTGGCGGCAAACCATGGGCCGCAAGCTCTCCAACATCTGTCGCCCCGTATAAGTCGAACCGGATAAGTTGAACCGGTCCAAAATTTTAATGCCGGAAGTTGCCAAGTTCTGATAGAATTTTCGTCAACGCCGTGCCTGACCGACGCAAAAACGAAACTGACAGGAGCAAAAACATGTTAAAACACCTACTTAAGGGCAGTGAACGCAAGCCAATGCCCGGCGCAAAAATCGCCGGCCCGGCCGACCCGGCCGAACGGCTGGAAGTCACAATTCTTCTCCGCCGCAGCGCCAGCAGCGCCTTGCAGGAACGCGTCGCCCGCGTCAGCCGCGGCGATTATTCCATCGTGCCGATGACGCGCGAGGCCTTCGCCAGCACCCATGGCGCCAGCGCCGCGGATATCGACGCGGTGCGCAAATTCGCCGCCGCCCACCACCTTTCCGTCATCGCGGCCGATGCCGCGCGCCGCAGCGTCGTCCTCTCCGGCACGGTCGCCAGTTTCAGCGCGGCCTTCGGGGTCACACTGAAAAACTACGAGCATGCGGAAGGCGCCTATCGCGGCCGCGAAGGTGGCATAAACCTGCCGGCGGAATTGCAGGACATCGTGCAAGCGGTTCTCGGGCTGGACAACCGGCCACAGGCCCAAGCGCATTTTAGGTTGAGCGGCCACGCCGGTGAAGCCGCACCTGCAGCCGCCCCGGTTTCCTACTCCCCGCTCGCCATCGCCTCGCTCTACGGCTTTCCCGCCGGGACCGGCGCGGGGGAAACCATCGGCATCATCGAACTCGGCGGCGGCACCCGCGCCGCGGACCTGGCAAATTATTTCCAGTCTCTCGGCCTCAAAGCCCCCAAGGTCGTCACCGTCTCTGTCGACCACGGCAAAAACCACGCAACCGGCAGCGCCGACGGGCCGGATGGCGAGGTGATGCTGGATGTCGAAGTCGCCGGCGCCATCGCGCCCGCCGCCAATCTCGTCGTCTATTTCACCCCCAACACGGATGCCGGGTTTCTGGACGCGATCACCACCGCGATCCACGACACCGTCCACAAGCCCTCGATCATCTCGATCAGCTGGGGCGGCCCGGAATCCAGCTGGACCGCGCAATCCCTCACCGCGTTCGACGAGGCTTTCCAGGCCGCCACCGCCATGGGCATCACCGTCTGCGTCGCCGCCGGCGATAATGGCTCTACGGATGGTGTCGCCGGCAATGGCAATCATGTCGACTTCCCCGCCTCCAGCCCGCACGTACTGGCCTGCGGCGGCACCAGCCTGCAAGCGAGCGGCAACAGCATCACCAGCGAAACCGTCTGGAATGACGGCGCCAATGGCGGCGCCACGGGCGGCGGCATCAGCGCCACCTTCCCAGTCCCCTCCTGGCAGTCCGGCCTATCCGCCACCCTCACCACCGGCGGCAAAACGGCGCTAAAATTCCGCGGCCTGCCCGATGTTGCGGGCGATGCGGACCCGGAGACCGGCTATAATGTGCGGGTGGATGGCAGCAACACCGTCATCGGCGGCACCAGCGCCGTCGCCCCGCTCTGGGCCGGGCTCATCGCCCGGCTGAACGCCATCCGCGGCAGCAGCATCGGCTTCATCAACCCGCTGCTTTACGCAAATCCCGGCGCGCTCCACGACATCACAGCCGGCAATAACGGCGCCTTCACCGCGGCCAAGGGCTGGGATGCCTGCACCGGCCTCGGCTCACCCAACGGCCGGGCGCTCGCCACCCTGCTCACCGGCCCCGCCGCCAAAACCAGCGTGCAAACCGTCAAGGTGGGGGACAAGGAATTGGTCACCCACGGCAACAAGCCCGCCGCGACGGACGAGGCTTTTATGATCAAAGGCAACGCCAAGAAAGCCGCAAAGCTTAAAGACAAAGCCTTTATGATCAAAGGCAATGACAAGCCGGCCGAACCCGAAAAGCTCAAAGACAAGGCTTTTATGATGAAGGGCAACAACAAACCGGCCGAACCCGAAAAGCTCAAAGACAAGGCCTTTATGATCAAAGGCAACGACAAGGCCGCCGGGTCCGAAAAACTGAAAGACAAAGCCTTTATGATCAAAGGCAACGACAAACCCGCCGAATCCGCAAAACTCAAAGACAAGGCGTTCATGATCAAGGGCAATGCGCGTCAGGCCGGCAAGACCGAGCAACACAAGGTAAAAGACGAAGCCCTTTAGACCGGGCCGCTAATCCCCAAAAATCGCCTCGCTTTCAATTGCCGCGAATGCCGCCGCCTGCGCCTCGGACCAGGCGGCGCCTTCCCGGCTCAGCCGGCGCCGGTCAGCTTCCGGCAAGCCGGCAAGCCGCGCCTGCAAATCCAGGTAAACCCGTTGCTCGGTCGGCTCCCGTGTCTCACCGCCGGCCTCGAACCCTGCATCGACAAAGCCGGCCAGCCGGGCAGCTCCCTGAAAGCGGCCGGCATCCGCCGCCAGCAACGCCCATTGCTGCAGGCAGGCGCGCAGAATAAACCCGCCCACCGGTCGCACCAGGTGCAACGCCTCCCGCGCCACCTGCGCCGCCTCCGCCAGCCTCCCCGCAACCAGCAGATAAGTTGCCAGATTCACCAGCGCCCAGCCCAGATCCGCCTGTTGCCCGGCGGCGCGCAAATACGCCACGGCCGCACTTGTGCGCTCAACCGCCGCATCAATCTCATTCAGGTTGAACTCGATCTCGGCCAGGTTGATCAGCGCCATCACCTCGCCCGCGCGCGAACCGGACCGCCTGGTGATCAGCAACGCCTCCGCAAACGCCTCCCGCGCCCCCGCCCAATCGCCATCCAGCGCCGCGAGCACGCCAAGATTATTCATCACGTTCAGCAAAGATTTGCGCCGGCCGGATTCTTCAAGAATCGTCCGCGCCTCGCGCAGCGTTTCGGCGGCCAGCGCGGGGGCGCCAAGCAGGCTCCGGGTCGGCCCCATCAGCGCCAGCACCGGCCCCAGATTGGCCCGGTCCCCGGTTGATTCAAACAAGCTGGCCGCCCGTTCCAGCGCCGCCAAAGCGCGCGGCCGGTCCGACGAGTGCCAAAGATTGCCGATCTGCCGGAACAGCCGCCCGGCAATTGCGGGCGGCGTCTCCGGGCTGATCAGCGCTTCGGCTCGCACCAAGTAATGCCGCCCCTCCGCCAGCAGCGAAAGCTTGTCCCATAGCAGCGCCGCCGAACCCGCCAGAGACACCGCCAAAGTCTGCCGCCCCGCATCCTGCAGGGCCCAATCCAGCGCCAAGCGCATATTATCCAGCTCCGGACGCGTAGCTTCCAGCCAGGCCGCGTCATCCGCCGTCTCCCAATCCTCATAGGCCTGGCCAAAAAATGCGTCGAAATACGCCGCATGACGCCCGGCGAATTCGTGCACCTCGCCATGCGCCGCCAGCTGCTCCAGCGCAAACAGCCGCAGCGTCTCCAACAGCCGGTAGCGCGGGTCCGCGCCGGCTTCGGCAACCACCAGCGATTTATCGGCGAGCCGCGCCAGCACATCAATCACCTCCGGCTCACCTTCCTGCAGCACCGCCGCCGCCGCCTGGGCGGAGAACCCGCCCGCGAAAATACCCAGCCGGCGGAAGGCGGCGCGGTCCGCCTCTTCCAGCAGGTCAAAACTCCAAATCACTGTGCCGCGCAGCGTGCGCTGCCGTGTCTCCGCGGTGCGCGCCCCCGCGGTCAGCAGCCGCAGCCGTTCGCTTAAGCGGCTGCGCAACCCCTCCGCCCCAAGTGTCGCCATCCGCGCCGCCGCCATTTCAAGCGCCAGCGGTATCCCATCCAGCCCCCGGCAAATTTCTGCGATCGCCGCGCTGTTGCGCGCATCCAGCTTAAAGCGCCGGTCGGCAGCCTCGGCACGGCGGGTAAACAGCGCCACCGCGCCAAATTTCGCGACATCCTCCGCGCCGGAAGCCTCACGCGGCGGCACCGCCAGCGGGTCCAGCCGATAAACCATCTCGCCTTCAATCCGCAGCGGCTCCTGGCTCGTCGCCAGCACCGAAAGCGCCGCCGAACCCCGCAGCAGCGCCTCGGCCAACGGCGACACACCTGCCAGCACATGCTCGCAATTATCAAACACCAGCAAAGCCGGCCGGTCTTTCAACGCCGCCACGATGCTCGCCACCGCCCCCGCCCCGTCCGCCAGCCGCAGCCCCAGCGCCGTCACGGTTGCCCCCTCCACCAGCGCGCCAGCACCCGGCCCGCCCGCAAGCGGCGCCAAATCGATCAACCTGGCCCCGCCAGGAAAATTCGCGATCACCGAATGCCCCAGCGCCACCGCCAGCCTGGTCTTGCCAATCCCCCCCGGCCCGGTGATCGTCACCATCCGGTTCTCGGCCAGCAAACCCTGCAATTCCGCCAGCTCCGCCTCACGGCCGATCAGCTTCGCCATCTCCGCCGGTAGGCCGATTTCCGGCGCCGCAGCGGGCGCAGGCGCCGCCGCCGGCGCTGCTTCCAGCCCACTCACATCCGCCGCAAATCGGTAGCCGCGCCCCGGAACCGTCTGAATCAGAACCTGATGCGCCCCCAAAGCCCGCCGCAGCGCCGCCATCTGCACATGCAGATTATTCTCCTCCACCACCAAACCAGGCCACACCAGATCCAGCAGCTCATTCTTTGAAACCAGCCTGCCCGGCCGTTCCGCCAGCACCGCCAGCAGGTCGAACGCCCGCGCCCCGAGCGAAACCCGCCCGGATTCGGCATGCAATTCCCGCAATCGCCTTGACAGCCGGAAAGGCCCAAATTCAAGGTCCCCGCCGCCATTCTTTGGACCCGCTGACAAATCCGGCCCCCTCGTCCCAGTCCCGGCAGAATGGTTGCGCGTTTACGCAGCATTTGTCAGCCCTTTCCAGTTACAAAGCACGCGCAGGTGATGAGAGGCCGAAAGCGGTCCAAAAAGCCCCCGGCGAAGAAAGAACTTCTTTTTGTGAACAAAAAGAAGCAAAAAAACTTTCTGGATTCAGGCTACGGGCGTGAAAACGGTACGGAAGCAAACCGAAAAAAGTTTTTTGGTTCTTTTTTTCAAATAAGAACCGCTTGATCCTCTATTTTGCCTCGCCCGGAATATCCGGCAAATACCGCCTGCCCTCCGTGATAAAAATGCCCCCAGCACCCGTGGCGCAAAATATTTCGCCGTGCTGATCACGCCCACCGAAACCATGCCGGTCTTGGTGCCGGAAATCGCCGCAAGTGCGGCGCTGCAATCCGCCAGAATCGTCTCAATCTGGTCCACCGCCCGCAGAATCTCTGCTCCGGCATCGGTGGCGGTGGTGCCCGCGGCGTTGCGTTCCACCAGCGGCAACCCCGCGTGGTCCTGCAAAAGCTGCATCTGCAGCGTCACCGCCGGCGGCGATACATTCAACTGCTGCGCCGCCCCGGTAACGGACCCTGTCCGCACCACCGCCGCAAGAACCCTGAGCTGCTTTAGCGTGACGTTCCTCATGGTTTTCATATTTTCTGAACCACACCCCAGCCCGGCATATGATGGGTTACGCCCTAGCCAAACACACTCCTTAACAACGTAATCAACGGCTGCGGCGCCACCCCGAACCCCACCACCGCAAACCCCACCGCCGCCATCGTCACCCGCCCCGGCAGCGACAAACCCGCAACCACCTCCGCCTCCGGCTTCTGCGCCATCACGATGATGATGTTCAAATAGTAAAACAGCCCGATCACGCTGCTCGCCACCATCGTGCCGATGAGAATCCACAAATCCGTATGTATCCCTGCCGCCATGATATACATTTTGGCGATAAACCCGATCGCCGGCGGAATCCCTGCGAGAGATAGCAGCATCAACGTCATCACCGCCGCCAGCCCCGGTCTTGTCCAGAACATCCCCCGCAAATCCGCAATCCTGTCCACATCCCGCGGCGCATCCGCATTTGAAAGCACCGCCACCACCCCAAACGCCCCCGCCATCGTAATGGCATAGGTGACCAGATAGAAAAGCACCGCCACATGGGCGATCGCCCCTTCCGCCAAAATCGCCACCAGCAAATAGCCAAGATGCGCAATCGAGGAATATCCCAGCACCCGCTTCAAATTATCCTGCATCAACGCCAGCAGATTGCCGATGAGCATGGAGAGTATGGCCACCGCGGTTGCCGCATGAACCGCACCAGCGGAAAATCCCGCACCCGGCATCGCCATTACCCGCAGCAAAACGGCCAGAACCGCAATTTTCGCCACCACCGCTACATACGCCCCGCTTGGCGCGGGCGCACCGGCATAAACATCCGGCACCCAGAAATGAAACGGCACCACCGATAATTTGAACCCAGCCCCGACACCGAGCATCGCCAGCCCCGCCATCATCATCGGCGTACCAACACCTCCAGCCAGCGCCTGCACAAACTCCAGGCTACCACAGCCAAGTTCGATAAACCCAATACCAAACAAAACAAAAGCCGAAGACATGCCGGAGAGGATAAGGTATTTCAGCCCCGCCTCCTCGGCCTGGCCGCGGTAACGCGGATAGGCGATCATCCCGATCATCGCCAGCGTCATCGTCTCCAGCCCCAGAAACAGCGTGATGAAATTGTTTGCCGCCGCCAGCGCGCACGCTCCCAAAGTCGCCAGCAAAATCAGCAGCAAAAATTCTTCCCGCGGCACCTTCGTGCAGCCACGCCAGTACGGATAGGCAATCACCAATATCACCAAACTCGCCGCCAGAATCAGGCCAATAAACCCAAGCGATTCAGCGTCAAATACAAACAACCCGGCAGCAGCCGGCGCCCGCAACGCCCACGGAATCACCCCAAGCGCGCCCAGCAACCCGGCAACCGTCACGGCGGCGGACCCAATGAAAGAACGCCGTATTGCGATAGCCGCCAGCAGCGCCGCAACCGAGACGGCCAGCACAATCAGAGGCGCGGCCGCGAGCGTCATGGCGAATCCAGATTTTGCAATGCCGGGGCGGCAACATCCAGAACCGGCTGCGGATACACACCCAGCCAGATAATCGCCGCCGCCAGCGCCAGCATCATCGCATTTTCCCGCAGCCCAAAATCAGGCTGCACCCGCGCCGCATCCGCCGGCCCATGAAAGGCCCGCTGAATCGCAATCAACGAATACAACGCCGCCGGTATCAACCCCACCGCCGCCGCAATCGCCACCACCGGCGCCACTTCATACGTCCCGCGAAGAATCAAAAACTCCCCAACAAAATTGCCCAGCCCCGGCAACCCCATCGCCGCCAAAATAAAAAATGTCCCAAATGAGGACAGTTTTGGCAAATCCGTCCACATGCCGCCCATCTTATCCAAATCCCGCGTATGCAGCCGGTGCTGCACGGAACCCACCACAATAAACAGCGCCCCGGTACTCACACCATGCGCAATCAACAAAAACACCACCCCCTGCCAGGCCAGCGTGTTGAACACGAACACGCCGATGAGAATAAACCCCATATGGCTGATGCTGGTATAGGCGATCAGTTTCTTGAAATCAGACTGCCCATAGGCGAGCACAGCGCCATAAAAAATACTGGCAACCCCAAGCCACATCGCCACCGGCGCAATTTCATGCGCGGCTTGCGGCGCCAGCGGCACCACAAACCGCAACAGCCCGTACGCTCCCGTCTTCAACAAAATGCTCGCCAGAACCACGGAACCCGCTGTCGGCGCCTCGGTATGCGTCTCCGGCAGCCAGATATGGACAGGGAAACCGGCAAGTTTCACCAAAAACGCAATGAACAAGCCGAGCATAACCAGAAACCCAAACACCCCGGAAGGCGGCGATGCAAGCCAGGCAAAATAGTCGAAACTCAAAACCCCCGTCTGCCGCTGGTGCAAAAACGCCAGCGCCAGAATCGAAATGAGTATCAACAACCCAGATCCTTGCGTAAACAGAAAAAACTTGATCGCCGCCCGCCGCCGGTTCTCATGCCCCCAGATAGCGATCACAAAATACATCGGCACCAGCATCAATTCCCAGAAATAGAAAAACAGAAACATATCCAGTGCGATAAAAACCCCGATCGTCCCCGCCAGCGACCACATCAGGTTGGCATGAAAAAACCCAACACTCTCCTCAATCTCCTTCCAGGAAACCACAATCGAAAACATCCCCAGAATCAGCGTCAGCACCGTCAGCAGCCAACTCATCCCATCCATCTCAAGCCGAAAACTCATTCCAAAGGCTGGAATCCACGGCGCATCAAACCCCGCCAGCCAATTCCCCGGCACGGCAAGGGTGCCGTGCAAAAGCGGGACACAAATGCCTAAGTCCAGCCCGAGCGCTACCAGGCAAACAAGCCGCGCCAGCAACGGAAAACCCCGCCCCA
>Ga0116228_10001202_pt1 | contig 21225 bp, 26 predicted proteins | sample S1TSphfallax_2_FD_89694 | JGI IMG/M metagenome (GOLD analysis project Ga0116228, IMG submission 89694) | Host-associated microbial communities from peat moss isolated from Minnesota, USA - S1T2_Fc - Sphagnum fallax MG | ecosystem: Host-associated > Plants > Peat moss > Unclassified | place...
AAAATGCAAATGAAATTGAATTTTGGGACAAGACTATTTTAGAAATGGAAAATCAAAGCTTTTTGAGTTTATATGTACAGAGGCGGCTTCAACAATCTGCAGTACATACAGGGGTGGCTTTAGCACATGTCAGTCGAATCATTAACTAATTAAATTTGAAGATTCTATTTTGATAAATATAATATTATCAGAATATTCCAAAAGATTCCTCATTTTCCTTCACCAAAAGAAAATTTTCTTCACAAAAAATAAAATTTTGAAAATTTCAGTATTTCTAAGAAAATATAATTTGTGCCCAACTGTCAAGGTACTATGGTATGTCTGTTGAGTAATTGATAATTCAAAGATTCCATGTTGAATAATAAACTATTCCCAAATAGTGCAAAGGATTCTCTATTTTGCTTCACACAAAAAATTTCCTTAAATTAATTTTTTTCAAACAATTTCAACATTTCTTTGAGTAATATTTGTTGAAAACCTTTGCTGAAGCTGCCAAGGTACTACAGTATTCCCATATTGAAAACTGCGGGGCACATACTGACCTACTGTAGAGGTGTCTGTGGTGTAGAGTTCCATTGAATATGGGGAACCATTTACAAAAACAAAAAAACTGGGAGGGCTTTACAAATCCACATTCAATTCTAACCCATGACAATGATGAACACACTTTCTGTATAAGTTGCAAACAAGCATGTCTAACGGGATATAGGTATTATATTAGGCCATCCCAAACCTCTCATATGCTCAAAAAAAGACAAGACACAAAGTTTCACAAGGGTCATAAACTAAATGCCTACTTCCATAGGAAAAACAACAATCTATTGTAGTAGTTCTTACTGATGTGATAGAAACTTTGATCCAAACATGCCTTCAAAAATGGATCATTAAGTTACTTCTATGATTGAACTAGACATCCACAACTACTTTTGACTATGAACTTAGTTGTTCATCTTTTTTCATAGAAAAAGTATCTTTAAGTATTGGGGACTTCATGTTAAGTGACAGGCCTGGCTGTGAAATTTCTTCTATGACTTGCATGACCAAATTGATCACCAATGTGTGTCTTAAGAAACCAATTAACCACACATGAGCTCAAGAATCCCAGTCGTGCTGCTAGTCACTTACTACTCTTCACACTCCCAAGCCTGACAAATGTGACCACCAATGTCTCTTGGATAGAGCAATAAACCACACATGAGCATGACAAATGTGGATGGTCATGTGACTCATGTACTCTTCACACTGCCAATTGTGACCAAAACAATCAATGATGTTTCTTCCCAGGAAGCAATGAAGCTTGATGAAGTTGTAGAGAAATCTCCACAACAATTAAAGGTAACACAACAATGAGTGCAGTCCTAACCTCATCAGAGTCACTCACAAAGTGACAGACCATCACCTTCATCACGAACAGCAGTGACGAGCTGCCATGACTACCCACTGAGTTCGTCAGCTCCCAACAGTGGGTGTAGATAAGCATATAATAACCTTCCCAAAAACTTGGGCAAACCATTTCAGACAATCTGTGTCCTGAGTTTCTGTTGCCTTTCTGGAAGCAATAGGAAGACTCAGACGTGATGTTGGCTAGCACTCAAGAGACATTGCTAATAAAAAAAGTCAATAGTATCCTCATTCAAGCTGCAACAAGCTTCTGAAGGAAAGAGCTTTTATTTCAATTTAGCATGTCCCTGTATGTGCAAGCATCTATGCCTAAAAGACATAGAGGCCTATAAAGAGGGTGTCCCTATAAAGACAGGGTGTCCCATGAAGCAATAAACCAAGCATGACCGGGTCAATTCCTGATTATGCTGTCACAAACATCTCTGTACTGCCCGACATTGAGACAGCAAACTCTGCACCAAGGTGATCAACAATACTTGATCTGAGAAACCAACAAACCAAATGTGGGCATTGATGATTCCTGCTGGTACTTAGACTGCTGTTAACACACATGATTCCAGAGGCAGCTTCTGTAAGTTGGATGTTTCGCATGTTGGTCATTGTGAACTTTAAAGGTCATTAGGAAACAACAAATTGCTGTCCATATGGGAGCAAACCAAACATGTCAGACTTTATCTGATCAAAAATCAAATGCTCAGTGAAGCCTATCTGTGAAGAATCAAGGCAGCAAACTCTGCATCAACTATGCCAAACACTCTGGTACTTTGGACTCTTACTTCAAAGCACACAGCACTGAAACATCAATAGCTTCTTCCAACAACTCCAGAAGCTGACACACCTCAGTTCCTATACTTGTGGCTCAAGGGACTTTGAAGCATAATAGTGGTCATCTTGGTCAGAAAGAAGCTTGACCTCTTATTCCAGAAAATTGAGATGGCAATAGTAGCAGTGGTACAAACATGTGTCTCATCAAAATTGTTGTGAATGAGAAATGATGTACCCTGCAAAAGTCTTGCTCACTGAGTCATACATTGTCTAGGTCAAGAACAACCTGTTTGTATGATAGAGCTGTGTCCCCATTACTTCAGGTGATTCTAATGAAGAGTGTGCCCTCAGATTGTATACACGCCCAAATTCAAGACTTTGCATTGGCATTATCCGTAAGAAGACTGGGAAGTTTAATAACTTTGTGGTCCTAATGAGAACCAAATAGTTTCCCTTGCCCAAAATCTCCAATGGCTTGCTCCTACCCATGCACAGCAACACATAACCCAATAGCACATTGATAAATAATCATTAGGAAAAATTACTATCTTGCACCTAGGTACTGTACAAGGATTGCCCAAAAGCTTCATGAAGTTGCAGAGAAATCTCCACAACAACAATTAAAGGTAACATGACAATGAGTGCAGTCATAACCTCATGAGAGTTGCTCACAAAGTGACAGACCATCACCTTCATCACGAACAGCAGTGACGAGCTGCCATGACTACCAACCGAGTTCGTCAGCTCCCAACAGTGGGTGTAGATAAGTATATAATAATCCTCCCAAAAACTTGGGCAAACCATTATACACAATCAGCGTCCTGAGTTTCTGTTGCCTTTCTGGAAGCAATGGGAAGACTCAGACGTGATGTTGGCTAGCACTCAAGAGACATTGCCCAAAAGTGAAACTTTGATCGTCTTTCACAGTATCTGACACTTTAAAGGCCCATTGTTGCAGGGTTTTGTCTCCTGGGAAGCTAAAACAATGCAAACAGACAAGAGTTACCGATGAAAACAAATGTGAGCGTATCAGCACCTCATACACATACAGAGCTAAAGAAATCACGGTATAAGGTTCCCAGTCTACTCATCTATAGCTACTATGTTTGAGACCAGCTCTGGAAAGTCTCATCAAGAAAGTCGATAAGGATGCGCTTAAACAGCTTATTAGTTGAGATGACTCACCCAATACTACATAGAATTGGGAGGAAGCCCGACACTCGGTTGCATCTAGGAGCACTCGGTCAGACGAACCCGTTCCCCCGCTCTTGACCTTTCTTAGACAAAATCTGATTATACTCCGGCCGCGCGGTCTGCCACAGCCGACAAACAGTTCTTTGACCATTTCAAATGATCTCTAGCGCATCATCATCAAGAAAGGAAAAAGAAACAAAATATCTGCTCGATGAGACAGATTCAGACTAATCGAATGCAGCATCAGGAGTCCGAAACTGAGCAGAAAAACGACAAAAAAGTTCATAAGAAAACCAAAGGGAGACTCAAAACACAGTGAAACGGCCACCTCCATACCAAGTCCTTGAAAAGAAGATAAGCGATAACGAAGAATAGAACGAAGAGAATCTCGAACTCGGCGTTGCGCAACATAGTGAACACCCAATCAACTGCCCTGGTAATCAGGGACGCCGGAGGCCCTCGCTGCTGTCGACGCATTTGAGCCCCTCCAGAACGCACCCAACTCTTCCCTTCGTTGCCCTCTTCTTCCTTTCTCTACCTCCAATCCTCAACCTGTTCTTATCTCTAACATCTCCTGCTGGAAAAAAAGAAAGAGCTCTTTTCACTTCCACTCCTCAAACTCCTCCCTCTCTCCCCTTGCCGAAGGCGGCCGCGCAATCCTCCATAACAAAACCGAAGCTTCCTCGTGACGATGATCGCGATGTCAAGCAATTCGCAAATCTCTTCGCCAAATGGAAAAACAACCAAACCCTAGAGGCGTCGTTTCCGACTTCAGGCCAGTACAGCCACGTGGAAGACACGTCAGATATTGCCGGCTCCGGACAAACCATGGAGCAATCTTATTGGCTGTGGTGAAGATCTTGGCCGATAGGACGTCAGTAGGAGGACCAATGAGAAGGGACCGACAACTTCCACCCCTCCCCCTCTCCCCAATTAACGCCGGCTATGTTTTCGACTCACAAGTAGGAAAGTAAATGAGTAAATAATTTTTTTTGCACAGTCAGAGATTTGCTGGTCAGATTTCAATCTCGGTAAGAGAGAGCATTCCATTTATTGATTTGAGTGTGGATTAATAGTGGAAGGATTGGGTAAAAGATTGTGTGTGTTGTATTTTAAAGGTGCATTCACACTGAATGTTAAGTCAGTGTTTAGTTGAAAATCTAGGTGGCATCTTAGGTGGCACCCAATATTAAATGGGTGATTGTTTAATATTAAATGAATGTTAACTTAACATAAAATCTTCATGAGTAATAGGTTTAGGTCCTAAATGACTAGCTTGGTGTGAGGGGACTTAATACTAGAGTCCTTAACAACAAGGGTGAATGCACCGGAAAGTGGAGAATTGTTGCCAAATTTCTTCCACTAAACTAGTCTGGCAGTTGTGACAAAAACTCACAAAATTTTAGGGTTCTTTTGAACCAAATTTTTTGCCAGATGGCTAGGGATAATTTGCCCGACTTGACACTTGATCAATGTTGAAGTTCTAAGAACATTACAACTCTCCATTCAATAGATTAAACCCTAGACCTTGATTACTAAAAGGAGAGCTCAAACCTCCTTGTCATACACATACACACCAACTACAAAGTTTTGTGCTTCACCAACTAGAAGCTTTTAGTATGATCAGTTTCACAAAGGCATCATCACACTATATATATATATATATGTCTACAAAATTGTCACCTACTCGAGATAACTAAATTGTAATTATGATTTGGAAAAGCTAGGAACACTTCATGACCCAATATGTCTCTTGACTAATTTAATGTTCAATTATAATGCTTAATGTTGGTAGATGCTTACTTTCACTCTAAGAAAGAGGATGATGATGACCTTATGTTGACATTTGGACAAATAATGTAACATGGTTCTCTCTTATTGATAAATTGTGGAAGGATGGCACAGAGAGTCAATTTAAGGATTGATAAGATTCACATTTTCTCTCTGAAAAGGATGATGATGATTAAAAAAAGCCTTTTGGTGAGATTTTGACAATGAAGTGGTTGCATTTCTTTTAACTGGTTCATCATAGATTCATTGTATGGAGAATAAACTTGAGGAGTGATCAAATCCATATTTTAACCTCTCCATCCCTCAGCACTACTAAACCATCAACACACTAATTCAATCTATTTCCATGCTTTTACATCCTAATTACTAAATTACCTTTCATAAATACTGGAGACTGGTCAATTCAAAGGATAATCATGGTGTGGAATATGTGGCCCTTGGTCTCTATCATGGATCGGGCAGCACCATCTGAAAGCTGTTTAGTGCAAGTTTCTATTCAATTTCAATCAAACCACAGGACAATTATCCCCTATAGCATCCAATTTCTTGTAGGCATTACATTACTCCTGTTTGTCACCAAGATTATGACAAGCAGCTGAAGGTGCAGTTTTCTCAGCACAATCACATGCTGCTTTTTTTCCACCTTTGAACCTACAGTACCCCTTCCAGGAAATCAAATCACTTTGATTGACCCTCTCACTGGAAGATTTATTCAATGCACCCTACTTCAAAAGTTCCCTACTTATACAATGTGTGAACTTTTGGATATCACAATATTAAAAAATGCAGACACTATTGTGCAACTGCACGGGTTAACCCGAGGACATTAGACAGGAAATGGTATTTCATTTCGAGGCATATGTGCAGGTAACTTCCAACGGCATGATTCAGTCAAAGATAGGCAAGGAAATCCCCCATGATACAGTTTCAATAGCAAAAGCTGTGAAAGAGGACAGTTTGGATGCCATGGTCACTAATCCCAAAGCCGTGCTTCAACAAGTGATGCTCTTGAACCATCTCAAACCTCCAGCTTTGATAAGTCTGACCACTACTTTGGTTTTCAATTGTTTATAAAGTGTGTTACTGGACACATTGCAATGTGTACCTGCAAATTTCCAAGTCATACTTCAGCAAGTGATGCTCTTAAACCTTGCCAGACCTCCAGCTTTGTCATGTCTTATCACTTGTTTGGTTTCAACTAGTCTTCATCAAGTGTGTCACTGGACACATTGCAATGTCTCTGGCTGTTATGGCCTTCTGACAAATTCTGTGTTATATAGGTACAAATTTCACCTTTGTCAATTCTCATCTGTTCCACCTTTAGTGCACACCTTACAAGGAGTGAACACATGCTTCAGAGCTGTTCAACCATTTTCACCATCAATGCTTTACTAAAATGAAGGACAAATGCACCCACAAGCTAAGGTCACAAATCCAAGCATCCGGTTTGCCACTGCATCCTCAATCATCCCAACTTTTGCTGTTATGAGACTTTGTGCAACATAAAGTATACAAATTTCACCCCATCTCTACCCATACACAACAATTAGCCCCATAAAGCTAGCTTAGATGATTGTGAATCTGGTTCAGTGTCATGAACATCAGGACCTGATCCCCAGAGAAAACTAAACAAGCTCACAATAGCAATTTCAATCTACCTTTACTCATATCTATGACAACTCAGCTACCGCAGCCAAACCCAATCCAGTTGTATATCTCTGTTTGAGGGCATCAATGGTGTCTTTACAATCTTCTTTGAGTGTATCCAAACCCCTGTGGTAACATACAAGAAGTGCTTCAATAGGCTGAAAACTATACTCACACAGAATCTTGCAAATCTAAAGAGCAGATGCTCTTTGAGAATTCTTTGGAAGCAGACACCATGGGTAGTGTATCTAGTAAGACTGCATAGAAAACTCCACAATAACACTTTGAAGGTAACCATCATGTCAGTTTGAGCCAATCACAACAAACACAAGAATGGGTGCGGTCATAGCCTTGTGAGTGTAACAAAGTATCAGACCATCACCTACATCATGAATGGCAGGGCTAGCTGCCATTAATGCCTCACCAACTTCATCAGTTCCAATGGTGGGTGTAGGTGAATAAATGATAATCTGCATAAAACTTGGGGCAAACAGTTATACAAAAGTTCTGCATCCTGAGTTTCTATTTCATTTCTGGAGGCAACATGAAGACTCGGTCATGATGTCAGCTTACACTTGAGACATAGCTGATCAAAAATTTCAATAGTATCCTCATTCAAGCTGCAACAAGCTTGTGAGGGTAAGTAAACTTCATTTCATTTTTTCTTGCTCCCATACAACCAAGCATCTGAGCCTATGGCATAGAGACACCTACAAAGAGGATAGGGTTGGGGCCTCCTGTATCTTGAACATATCCTCAAAGCACACCACAAGCAACACCACAGATATGATCTAGAATACTTGGGATACTTGTCATATGGGTAGAAGCCACTGTGCAGGGACAGTAAAAACCTACACTTAGGCATCCTCCTGCATATGGGTATGAACTTCATTCTGGCTATCTAATGGCATGTATTGTGCCATGATTGCTCTGATCTCAGAATCCATGTATGACTGCCATCCCCCACAGAAAGAAGACACAAGCTCAGTACACTTCAAACATATCTAGAATAACAATTTATATGCAAATTCATGAAGTGATGGCACTGAGGAAATTGTACCCGTAGCCTGTATTTGTAGATAACATAGCCACCGACTGCAAGAACCACCATCCCGACCAATACTATGACTGAAACAGTCCACCCAACTTTGGATGATGGTGCAGTCATTTTGCCTGCTCAATCAAACCCACATAAAGTGTTAGGACTGCTAAGACTAAAAAGCAATCATCTATACATATGATTCATTTAGAATGGCTCAAATGGCAAGGGTGCTCAGGAAGCATGAATAGGGAATGAGGATTCACTGATGCAAGTATCATGTTCATGAATGTAGAGAAGGCCGCCAGAGCATTGGCAATCATAACCACCCCACTTGTTTGTGCACTGACATTCTGGACATTGACATCTTGTCTTTTCAGAGCACTCATCAATATCTGCACAAACAACAGTATCTTCATAAGTAATGAGAATCTCTCCATACCTACAATTTATGTCAACCTGAAAAGAATTGTGAGATGACCTGATGATAAGGTTATAGAATTTTCTGATCCAACAATGTAACAGCAACCAGAGAGCAGACATGCAAAAGAGGAAACTCAAGCCTAAAGAAAAGAGAAAATAAAACCACTCCTCAGTCATATGCATGTTCAGGGACCTATTAACAGAAAAATTTAATGTATTACCCCCTACCATAACATCCCCACTGACTTCATCAGTGGTGGAGGTCAATGTCAACATACCAGTCCCCTTAATAAGGTCACAGTGCGGATTCAGGGTATTCTAATCAGGTCAAAGCCTAAGCACATCAGCCCCTCTACTTAAAAGGCGAGAATAATGTGTTAGCATGTATGTGACATACCAGTACATCCAGAGCCATCAACAAACCCATCACCAGTGAACCCCTCGGGGCATGTGCATCCAGTATAGGAATCCTTCAAGCACCAAAAACAATGGCACAGATTTATTATATCTGGCAATGTCATCCCTCGTCTCATCATTATGCTACAAACTCTATCACACTAGCTGGAGATTGCATTATGGATAATTTCCAGAGAACAAACTGTGTCTAACTAGGTTTGAGAGGTCTATGACTAAGAACATCATGCATCTATCTCAATACAACCCTCAATACAGACTGGAACATATCAGCACTGCCTCTTCTAAAGTAGAATCATACTTCTCCAATAACTGAAACTCTAAACACACAACACACCCTACTGTCACATTTTTGTTGTACAGTAGAGCTTTTGCCCTTTTATGCCAACTACAGTGAACTGATTTAAATATCTCCATCAGCACCGAGTGATTACTATCTTGTGCCCAAACTTCACAGTGCAATTTCAGATGAAAACCTGGGAGGGGAAAGTGCAGGAGTACCTGGCAAGCAGAAAATATAATGCCTCCTTGAGTTTCTTTCCAGCACCCATTGTTGTCAAAATTGCAACGTCCTAGTCCTTTGGCTGTTTCCAGATTTTGTGAAGTTAGACAAATCAAACTTTTGTTGAGTAATTGGAAGGTGGGCAGTTGTGAAAGTATCTAAGGGGTGGCTGAATGGCATCACACAAATGTTTATCAGTACCTTGACAGTCGGTGTATCCATCACCTTCAAATTGCACACCTTCAACCAGTGGGCACTCGCATACACGGCCACGGAATGTGTCCTGTGGGAAAAAAATAGTTCCCAACAAACAAACAATCAGAGACCATCAAGAACAAGCAACTGTGCTGATGATCTCATGGACTAGCATTGTTGGGGCACACAGAAATAAGACACAAACTGGGGAGCTTCATGTGCCACAATGATAGTCTGTAACAAGGCAAATGTCAGTTACATACTGGAAACTAAAAATGAGAAAAACCTGAGTCCTTCCCATTTCTTGTCATCTCAGTCCTGGTGGTACTGTTTGGTAGTCCAAAACTCCCCCTATTCTGAAAATCTAAGTTCAAGTTCTACAATCACTACTTTTACAGTGACACACAAATATGTTGCACTCACCAACCAAATAACCAAATTCCAGTGTCACTATTCAGTTGCAGCAACTGCCCAAGTCTGTTGAATGGCTGTTTCAGGAGATGGGACAGATGAGAAGATGTCATTGTACCTTGCATGCTGTAATATTACCCTTGTGCCAGCATCCACCATTGTTGCTGAGGCATTCATTTGTCTCAACAGCTGCAAAATCTCAAATAAAGACTGTCCTGTCAAACAACCCTAGATTCCAACTTTTCTGTTTCATTGCATGGTTTTATTCAATACCAGGGAAATAAGGAATATCCAGGTGGGAAAAGGAGAAAAAGAAAATTTTGTGTTTTATTACACATAACACTATACATCCACTAGCAGCAATTGTACATTGACATCGTGAGTTTCTTCAAGATGAGAACTTTGCATGCAAGGTTCAAACATATCAGGAGGATAAGTTTGATGATGATTACCTTGACTTAAACACACGGGTGGATCTGTGGTCTCCTTGTAACCTGAACAGATAGCCTTAGTCACTGCCGCCTTCTCCAGCTTTCCTGCAAGACCATATTATACAGAAAGGTATGTACTACTTAGAATTTGGTTCTGTGAAGCTATATCAGGATAGGTGATGTCGGGTTTAGGTTGTATTAGTTTGAATATGTTAGACTCTGAAAATCAGAAACTTTCTTCATCAGCCTTCATGCCCACTTCATGCTTGCATTTTGTCATTGCAACACCTGGCAAACAAGATGAAGGGCCCAAATCACACCAACCTCGGTACTGCCGTTGGTTGATGACAAGTGTTGGCAAAATGGTGACATCACCACGATCACCTTTCCCAACCTGACAGCCAAACACAGATTTTTCAATGCCCTAACCAAAATGAACATCAATGCACGATGCTTCACCATCATGCAGACAGGAAGAACTGCAAAACTGTACCTAGAATATTATATTGGTGAGTGCCATCAACAATACAGGTCTCGTTACAACATCCATGAATCTCATCGACAAGCTGAGCATAGTTTTAATATCATCTGTAGTTGCACAGGTTTCTAGGCATTCTCCAGACCTACAGTAATAAGGCCATAGTGGCATAGCAGGATTTTATTTCCTTATAGTATATATAGTAATTGTAGCATTCTACTGTCTAAGGGATTAGGTGATACAATCAACTGCATTTCGAGACCAATTTTACTGTAGTTTCAATTCTAATCTCCTCCTTCAATCCCAGCACATAGCCCACAAGGTTACTTTGTTGCAGCAAAAACATGCCAGGAGAAAACTCAGTCCAATATGCAATTGTCATGTCTTTTCTTGGAAAGTTGCTAGATTAGAAGGCTTTTTATTATTGGGACAAATCTGTATTAGAATGATGTTGGAAACTACAGCAAGCATACTGTAAAGTATCACTGTGGAGAGTTTCCAAGAGTAAAGGAAAGGAACCAACCTGTGCCTCTTGCTCTGCTTTTAGAATTGGATTATCTTCATCAACTGTCAGATCCCCCATACATTCACGGATATCTGAAGGGTTCAATGCTGCAATCCCACACCAAAATTTCATAATCAAAATTAGTTTCCTTAGCATTCAAGTCTAATTCCCATTCTGAATGAGCAGACACAAAACCTCACCAAAAAGGGACTTTTAACTTCCACAATACAGTGTCAGGAAACCCTGTTGTATGTATTGAAAGGAAGAAACTTACATAATGAGGTGATAACTTGCTCTGCACACTCTGGCCCATATTTCTTCTCTTTCATTGGGCAACGAATCTGGAAATCAGTGACATAATCCCACCATACCCATGGTCTGGGTATTGTCAACTGTGTGGCAACTTTGAAAACACAGAGTTGCCGCAAATTCTCTGTCACCACTTGCTTCCCATCATATCCAATGTTGAAATCTTGCTCAGGGTCAGGAGCACAGTACCGGCCATTGTTAATGCACTGTGATTTACACTGCTTGCTCTCGACAAAAGCCTTTGGGCAATACCATGTTATGTAATGCGGAGTGAACAGTGTGTACTGACCCCGCTCCAAAATCTGAGCAACACCTTTAAAGCTTCTCACAAATTCAATTTGTGCGTCACATTTAGGACCACATTCGTCATTGCTGTTAGTCCAGAATTCATATTCAACACGCTCATCTGGGTGTGGAAGTGATTCCCGCCAATCAAGTTTCATGTTGACCAATTCCTCGTGCTCAAGAGCACTCTTCAACTTGTCACCAAAGTCTTTTGTGATGAGAGCGGATGGGATGTTGATATTCTCAACTTCCTTTGCTGTACTGGGATTCTCTTCAGGTGAATCCATAGTGATGAGACTCTCTGTCCTGCTGTCTGCAACCAACACTGCTGCTGCACCTCCCTGCTGTGCATTGTACACCTTGGTCGTGAAATAACAATCTGCCAAACTCAATTACAGCACTTTGAGTGAACTCTGAAAAACTACTAGGAATTCCAACAGAAAGGTCATACAAACAACAAACAGAAACGAAGTGTCAAAGAAAAACAAACCTCCACGATCCACAAGAGCGAAGACTGGACGACCGCCGCTGTCTGCTTTAAAGGTTCTATCTTCAAAACGATCACAACCCTTTGGCTTATCTTTCAAGTATACCACCGTTCCTGCTAGGGTGCCTCCATACTGCGGCACTCCAAAATTCCCAATTGAGCTTTGGTAAGTTCCCTTCAAACTATCAGGAGAGGTCACGGTGATGCTGTTCTCTTCGATTAGAAAGGCTCCCAACGCCGACGATGCTACCATAGCAAACACAAGCGCCAAAATTTTGAACCTTGCCATTCTTTTGCCTGTCATGTAAAGCTTCCCCATCATTGATTAGCTCCCCTGGATGCTTTCAAAGCCCTTTGAATCCGGAACGCTCTCGAATTCGTATCTTTCAACCCTTAGAGCTCACTCTGATCCAAACTCAGGTAATCTACCCATATGACTACAATCCTAACAAGGCTCTCAACAGAATCCGGAGTCCAGGACTAGCTCAGAGGAGAATACAAATCTGCACCTTGATCTCTACCGACTATTCCAGAGGCTAACCCAAATTTATGTATAGGGTTCGTCTCCCCTCCTCCTCCGCTCCCACTTTCCTCGGATGCAGATCCAATACAAACATTCAAGAACAACAGGGAAACAAAAAAAGACTATAGAATTCCAGGTTTATCCGCTCCAAATCTTCAGAAGGAGGCTCCTTGTATAGCCTGATGAAAACCAAAAAGTGAGAAACCTTAATCAGCAAAAGCAACAATCACACGAGTCTAAAAGAAAGTGAGCTTCCTCCCAGAAGCACCTAACCCAGCACTGCTACAGAGACGACCGCAATTTATTCAGTTTTGTGTATGACAGTCCCCACAATTTGAGGAACAAAATTGTCGGTTTTGCTCCTCCTCTAAGAAGATCAAAATTCTCCCACCACGACCCTTTCTCCGTATCCCTGTTCTCTCTCTCTCTCTCTCAGACACACACACGACAAGAGCTACTTCTTCGCATAGATCCCCTCTCACAAACAATTTTTGCTATTTAGTTGACAGAAAATTGGTCCAGTCCAAGACTTTTATGGTCTATACGGTGCAGGAATTGTTGAAACTTGAAGCCCTCAACACAGGATTCTCCAAAGAAACACCGCCAGGAACCAACTTCAGCATAAAATAATTGAGAAATAGGAGAATCCCGAAGATTGATTTTTTATATAAAGATATTGGGAAAAACTCGACGAGACTTCAAGCTGCTCGACATAAAAGTTCCAAAAAGAAAAGAGAATTTCAACCTTTGAAAATTGGTCAGAAGCTTTGGCGAAAAAGGGTTTTGAGGCTTCAGAAAATATTCCAATGTTGAAATTTTGGAAAGCTTTGGAAAAAGGTTGAGCCTTGAAGATCAAAGATCAAGCCCATAAATGCATAAAAGTCAAAACAGGCGGTCTTGCCATTTGCAGTGCACGGTGAAGGACATAGAGTTCTAAATCCAGTGGTTCCACTGGAAGATTGCTGGGACCCTGAAAAAATTTCAGATCTTTCCAGAGCCCTCGAACAGTGTCATAAACACAGTCAAATCGTATTCATTGACTGCTCCCTGTTTCTGATTGGGTAGATAGTTTGATTGCTCCGAGTGGGTTGCTACTAGTAATCTCCCACCTACTTGCAGTCCCAGTTTCAGTTTTGTGGGTGGAGTTGGAAAATAGTTACCTAGTAACTAAAACTTGGATGTGAGAAATATGTTTCCAGGGTCACATACTGAACATTGGTGGAGATGCTCTTACTAGCACCCACCAGTACAGCATCCATTGGAAACTTATTATTACTCAGGTGTGGATGAACTGAGTAATAACCAAACTATGTCTGTAAGGAAGGCACTTGGTGTGGATGTACATATATAGCTGACCAATATGGTTAGCTTTGAGACAATAATGCAATGAAAGAGTCTTCTGCGTCTGCACATCCATCCTGCCATCCGTTTGTAGGTGGGCTGTTGGTTCACTCCGGCCATCAACATGGAGGTTCCCTTGAGACCACGCTAGAGCTTGTGTAACTTTTTATATTCACAAGGAGAAACTTGTCGCCCAAGACAACTTTTTTGGTACATATGCCACAACGGAAGTAGGATAGCTACTTTTTAGCTAGCTACTTAGATGGTTCTTTTCTTTCCACAATTTAGAAATGGTGGATTGCGTGTTCTTTGTCCTTGACAATTCCACGTAACATTGTGGAAATGATTGTGAAGTCATTTCGGAAGTTTTGAAGGTTTCATTGTGAACATTGCCAATCAATTTGAAAATCTTTCTTAGTGCTTTTGATGGCAACTGTAGGGACCACAGCAAGCATTGGGAGATTGGAAGACATCATTGCAAACTTTGAAAAAACTTTGCTGTGCATTTTATCACAACAGTACAAGCCAGCCAGCATTGGCAGATTCGCAAAAAATCATTGCAAACTTTGAGGCTATGTTCTTGTGTCACAAGTGATTGTGCAATCCCCTCCTGGTAGATTTAGGCAAGTGCAAAAACAACACTTGCCCTCATGGCAAATCACACAGCTTGGGATATAAGAAAAATAGTCCTTAGCACTGGCTCCACGCCTAAACCCATAAGGCGATGGCAAGATGCTCATTGGAGGTACAAATCGAGAACAAGAGAGCAAACAAAACCAACACTTATTGGATCTTACTATCCCCTAGTCAAGGAAGACAAGTTGGCACTTTGTTAAGCTAGAGCACTTCCACCCAGAGTTAGGACCAGTCTTGTCCAAATATTGGTTTTTTTCAATACTAGGTGGGGGCAGTTCTTGCAAAATTTTGAAATTTGACCTACACGCAGGGTATCAGTATTCTTTTTTTCCTAGATTTTTTGGACCAACCTGGTATCAATATTCCAGAATGGCCAATACACCAGGATATCAATGTTCATTTTTTTTATGAATTATTAACTGCTGGATATGCGTAAGGGCCAATTTTTGCAATAACCTACCTAGAATCACCCAATCTGGTTATGCATATGGAGCAATTTTTTGATAACCTGATTGAGAACCTTCAAATATGGCATCTAGGTTGATTATTAGGGTTACAAATTCTACATGTCAACAAAGAGGACATAAGTATGACTTACACTTGATCACCATCACAATATAAATCAAAACATTGCATACATTACTTGCATCCAATTCCTCCATGTTGCTCCCTCTCACAATTTTTTTTTAAAAAAATTCAAAAGGATAATAGATTTGCAAAGTAGTGCATTGATTAATATTTCAATCATAATGATGTTAAACCTCTGGTTGTGGTAGATCTAAACAAAGGTAGTCAACAAACACAAATCTCCCCATGTGCAAGTATTCATCTTAGTAATTCTAACGTACACTCACTAACTTGCACCAGAGACATCAAGGTCAAATTTGAAAAGAGGCATTGGAGTCATCACCTTGTATGGTAGACAAACACAAAATCATCCAAAAGAGTCTTGTAAATTTTGTTGCATAAATTCATGCTTAAGCCAAACATGAATTATGCCAATTGCAAAACTAAATGAAACAAGATGCAATTCTAAAGAAGTGTTTAATATCATAGCAATAGCCCCTATGTATCATGCTTTCATCAACATTGTCAAGAGGAATTGCCAAAATATGACCTAAAATAATAACAATTCCAACATTAGCATATCAAATTTAGGAAGGACAAATGGCGACCTAGCTAAAAGTGGAAGCAACATTGAATCTAAAGCCTAAAGGTGAATATTGTTATGAAAAAAATAGGGCAACGTACTTAAAACATCATTTTAGCCCATGGACCATTGGCAATGGGAAGATCATTTGCATTTTAAGGATTTCATGAAAGAAAGATGTATTCATTTGTATTTCAAATAGTGTTTGATAGTGCAAGCAGACTTGTTGCACTAATTGTCTACAAGTTTGTTAAAATCATGGCTCCTAGTTTCATATGTCCAAATAACAACCACTAGCTACCACCAACATGGCATAGGTAGACAAATAGTTAGGCCATACAAGGAACATGATTTGACATCAATTAGTAGTTTCATTGTCAAAAACTCTTGATTAAAAAAGTAGTACATTGAGTACTAAGAGTCTAGAAATTCACTAGAAACTTGAAAAGATAACAAAACTTCAAGAGCAAAATAGGAATCATAGATGAATGCAACATTTTCTAATGAATTTTATAATTATGAATTTCAAGCACCATAGTGGCACAAGAAGGAACCATGTGTGAGTCAAAATTACATGAGCCCTCAAATCAAAAACATTGTCAAATAACATGTTCTTTGAATATACCTTGTTTTCAATCAAGATAATTAATTTTGCATACATGGCTTTTTCAAAAGTTGCATGTTTATCTAGAAATTATGTTTCTCTTACATCTAATCTTGCACAATGTTGAACCAAAAGTTCAACATATGCTTGCCCCCTTTCTTTACCACATTTAAATGTTGAGTAGGTTTGTCAAAACAAAAAAATAATAAACAAGATGCAAAAATAACAAAATGTCCCAAAAATGGGATATTGTCATATTTGTGAGGAGGATATATTGGTCCTATGGATCATTAAAGAAGTAGACAATAAGCAACTTAGTTGACTAGTACATCCAGCCATTGAAGGTGACAACTTTGTAAATCTACACATGGCAAAAACCAATCCCCATCAACACCCATATCCATCATTTTAATTCATCAATGTTGAAATAGCCAATTACATCCAACATCATATCATTCTTTTCAATGATATTCATTTTTTCCTTCAAAAAATCATCAACATAATCCCCTTCCCATGGATAATCTACCTTTGCATCACCTAGCCAATTTTTTAGAACCATGACTAGCTTGTTGAAATTGTTGACACCTAGAAGGTAGCATCACAAATTTGTCAACAATCTAGCTATACTGAAAATCCTTTCAGTTTCGATCTAGGACCCAAGAATCCCACAAATTTGCCTTGCAACAAATTTTCTTTTGGAAATCATATTTCATGTGACTTCCACCATGTCAAGGGAAATAGACAATCTTCCAACTTCATGGGTAGATGACAAAACAATCCCAATTCATTTTTTAACAACCCATGAAAAGTAGCTTCATTTGAGACCATTGCCCCAAAAATTAATTCATCATCATTAATAAATACTATTTTCGATAAACCAACAACATTCAAATTTTGGATTTTGAATGCAACCACTAATAATGGCATTAAAGACATGTTGCCATATTCAACCAACATTTATATGACTTTTTCCCTTCCTACAAAACCTTTCACCACATCCAAAGATTTAAAATGTGGGTCTAGTTGCTAGCATCAACGCTAGCATGTTGTGTGCCTTGGTAGCAATGTAGGTAGATGCAAATGTGAAAAATGAAACCGTGACTACCATGACTTCACCCATCATACACATCCACAATGCCTATAACTCAAAATCAAAATTCCCCCTCACAAAATTGTTGGAATTGATGTCAAATTATTCACTCTACATAGCCACAATTAGTGAAAAGGCAACATTTAGGGCATCAAATAATAACCAATGTCTTCAAATTTGATTGAAGATACATTGCTTCACAATAGGAATCATGGTCTTGATGATGGCCCCACAAATTGCCCCCAAGTTTGTGCATCCAATACGTGGCCTTGCAACTCCATCATCTCTTACCTCCCACAACAAATATTAATGGCATCCTGATATTCCAAAGTTTCCTATAATAAGATCATTTTGTTCACAAACTTGGTCTTCACTAGGGTCTTTAATTTTCAACGGAAGAACCTTACATCAAAACATGTTTTCTTCCATTCAAACCTACCTTTGCTTGATTTTTTCGTCTGAATGATTGTTTTCTATAAGGTATAAATTATGTGGCCTTCAAATTCACTTCCCAAAAGCCAAAACAAATAGTTATGCATCATTAGTTGCATATTGGCATGTTTTGTTGAAAACATGGCCAAAGAAGGACCTTTGCCAAGGAGCTACCAATGCCAGAGGAACACAACTAACAATAAAACTTATAGCTTGTGCAAAGGTGGACAAATTGCCACCCTCATCCTTCACATAGACAATTATTTTATCCAACAAATTGTAGAACAATTTAATAGATCCTTGACATGCGTTGCCATTGCAATCCTAGCTATATCAATAGCTTCAAAAAGTCCCACTATCACATGGCAAGGAACCCACTGTGAGTTTATGAAATTAATCACAAGATCAAAGGTGCCATGTCCAAGTCTAGACATCCATAAATCAAATGATGTGGTTGTCGCCAACACAAAAATCCAAGGCTAGTAGCACATATTTGTCCATGGTCTTGGCCACCAAAAATGAGATGGCATGTCAAACCATTTGCTTCCAATATGGAAACTAAACCCGGTGTTGATGCATGACTAACTAATTTTCCTTAGCCACTAATTTTCCACAATAGAAATAGGCATGTATATTTTGGCAACAAACAACAAGAAGTCCTCCATGAATTGTTTATGCCCTACATCGTCTTTCCTATAAGGAATTCCCCATATCCAATAACAATCCTTTGCTTGGACTTTTTTCGACACCAATCCTTCATAGCAAAAGTTAAATTAGCATTAGTCCACCTACCCTATGATGTTGGATGTTCAGACAAAATATGTTTCTTCGTAAAAGTGGTCCGGTGGTGTTGGTTGTATGTGATCAAACCTATTTTTTTAAAATGGTATTATCAATACTACATTATTGGGACACATAATGGCACATAAGACAATGCATGGTTTGAGCAATAATGTGATGGGGTTCATTTTCGTCATTGATCACAAAAAAATGTTAAAGTCGAAAGAACTTATGGTGAGGGATCCAAAATTTTTGGTTATGGATTAGTTGAACTTTAAGTAACTCCCATGCAACATCTATTACATCTAGGTCCAAGTTGCTTAGGGTTGCAAAGCTTTTAAAAGGAGTTGATGCAGTAGGTGTTGAAATTGAACCAATCATTGGGCCTAAATCATCAGGCAATCTTAATATTAAATCATTCCCAACCTCATAATCAAAATTTTGGTTAAGATCCATGTTCATATGAAATATTTCAATGTATGCCATTTGTAATATTTTGACTAAAGTATTTAGGATTCCAAATGCAAAAAAGGATTGAATACTAAGAGAGAAATGTAACTTATGATCTTTGCTAGATCTTTCTTCAAATGAAACATAAATGGACCTTGTAGTGTGGCTTTTGATACAAACCCTAAACAATCAACAAATTTGCAAATGTATTTGGTGTAGAAAACAATGACCTCAAGTGGATTCACAAGACTAAGACTCAAATGTAGACATTGGTCATTGGGAACCCAAATGCTTGAAATGCAAAAAACATAGAATTGTTGAACATAGAAAAAAACTAAAAATTGAAAGTGGAAAGAAAATTTGAAAATAACCTTTGTGCACACACACTAAAGGTATTTAAACCACAAGAACCCACTTTCTTGCAATGTTTGATGAGCATAGACACTTGAAAATTTGAAACAACATTGAAGGCTCCTTGTATATATCCTTTAGTTTCAATCAAATTTGATTTGTTCCTTTGTTATTCTATATTTGTATTATCAACAATTGAATGATGCATTTTCATTCAAACATTGAAGGTGCTGGCCATTAAAAAAGCAAATATAGTGGACAGAAAACCATTGTTGAAAGTGAAAAGGTTGGAACTTGGAATGGCAAAATGCACATTATAACAACAAGCATGCCTTTGTGAATAATCGGCTATTTAGGGTTAAGTGGGGATTTGGGTTTAGGGCAAAGGGAACCTTAAATGAATGGGGAAAAAATGATGAAAATTTTGAATGAAAAAAACTAAATGAATAATCAACTTGGGCATATTTTGGTTTTACACACCAAGACACAAGTAGGTTATTAATATTTCTCAAATCAATATCTAGCCAACAAGTTATTTCCAGGTATCAAAAAATCCAATACCTTAGCGGGTAGGCCAAAAATTGGTTATTTCAAATATTCGTATCCAATAGGTCAATTATCTAGTACCCAAATCTAGATTAGGTCGGATAGCTGGCAACATTTTCAACATTTGGACAACACTAGTTAAGACTCAAAAATCATTCAAAAACCTTTGACACATGCCTTCAAATAACATTACAAAGATCACAAAGGTCATACTAACTAGGCTTTTGAAGGGAATGTTTCCAATCATTCAAAAGCTCAAAACAATAGAACCCATACAAGTGTAGCAAACCTCCCAAGTCCAACAATAGGTTTTAGTGGACACCTCATATCAATTAACACCTTGTCATATAGAATGGTCACTAAATAATTGAAAAAATCAAGTTAAAAAAATGTGTGTCAAAGTGCACAAGGTTTCAAACATTAATAACATATTCTTTGAATTGTTTTATTTGAAATGCAGAATATTAACAAAAATAATAAACTCGTGAAAAATAAACAAAATAATGAAATATTTAAACACATAATGAATGATCATAAATGGTTTATTCAATATGATTTGTACATCCCAAATATTATGGCATTGTTGAAAAACATTTAATATAAAAGTGCAAAATCTATTTTTACTTGTTGAGCACGGATGATTTGTTGACCTATTTTATCTTACTTAAATCTTCCAATAGTATGGATAATTGTGGAAGATTTCAGTTTCATTGAATCTTTAAATGACAAAAAGGGGTCAACTAATGATGGGGATTCAACATCAAAATAGGAAGCTTGAACAAGTTAATTTTCAGTCCAAGATGCCTATCACCTTGGTAAGTTTTTAAAACCCCTTTCAAGAAAGTTCTCACCTAGGACAACAAAATATATATCCAATTATGATCACATTTAGAGCTGATAGGTTTTACATCAATTATTTGAGGCAAACATTGTTTGATCTTTTTCAAAAAATTTGAAAATCCTCATTCATACATAACATATGTAACATAAGCTAATATAGCTAGGTATTAGGTATACTAGCCTAGGTTATTACTATTATTATTAT
>Ga0116228_10001203_pt1 | contig 21220 bp, 12 predicted proteins | sample S1TSphfallax_2_FD_89694 | JGI IMG/M metagenome (GOLD analysis project Ga0116228, IMG submission 89694) | Host-associated microbial communities from peat moss isolated from Minnesota, USA - S1T2_Fc - Sphagnum fallax MG | ecosystem: Host-associated > Plants > Peat moss > Unclassified | place...
ATATTTTGTTATTGGATATTGGTGGTTATTATATTAATGATTATTGGTCGTTATTTTATTAATGGCTATTGGTGAATATTTTGTTGTGGATATTGGTGGTTATTAATGTTATTATATTAATGGTTATTGGTGGTTATTCTATTGGTGGATATTGGTGTTTATTCATGTTATTATATGAATGGTTATTAGTGGATATTGGTGTTTATTCATGTTATTATATTAATGACTATTGCTGGTTATTCCATAATAAACCATTGGTGGTTATTTTATTGATGGTTATTTTATTAATGGTTATTAATGGTTACTATATTATAAATTATTGTTGGTTATTATATGTTATATTACAACTATTAGTGATTATTGTATTATAAATTATTGTTGAATATTTTATGTTATAATATCAGAGGTTATCAGTAGTTATTATATTATAAGGTATTTTTAATTATTTTTCATGGGTTATTATTTTATATTCCAAATTACTTTACCTTAGGTCATTCTATTTTATTTTAAATTATTTTGAATTATTATATTTAATATAAAATAATGTATAATAACATAAAATATAATGACCTTGAATAACTTAAAGTATAAGTTGAAATAACATATATTAATTTAAAATAAAATAACCTAAGGTATAGTTTAAAGTTAGTTGAATAATTTAATTTATAATAATTTAAAAGCTTATAATAATCTAGTTAATATACCTTAAGGTAAAATAACATATAATAATTTAGGGTACAATCATTTCTAATAACCTATAATAAAATAAAAGTTAGAATAACTAAAGTAACTTTAAATAATAAAGGGTATATCACAAAATAACATAAATAAATTATTAAAAAAACATAGAAATAAACCTATTTATTACAGTAAATTATAATAATGAATTATGAAACTAGCAATGAAACATATTATAGTGAAATAACTTCATAAGGGTGAAATCACTAAAATGCAATGGATTTATTTCATTTTTAAGGTCTTATAATGATTTAGGCTAGTAAATTGCACCTCATTTCTATAGTAGTGTATGTTACTTTATGATATACCCTATATTCATTTAAGTTATCTTCATTGTTCTAACTTACGCCCTAAGTTATTATAAATTATTATACCCTAAACTATTATACATTATTTTACTTTAGATATCATAGTTAATTTATTATAATTTTTTTTTACTTTAAGTTTTTTTTAATCAAATTATTCAACTAACCTTAGGTTATACCTTAAATTATTTTATCTTAAGTATGACAATTTAAAATAATTTAAAATAAAATATAATGTCCTAAGATAAAATAACCTAGAATAGTCAATAATATCCTATAATAATTTAGAATAACCTATAATTAAATAACTACTAATAACCTATGATAATATAGCCTAAATTATTTAAGAACATTTTATAATAGATTAACCACCTATCAATAGGCGTAATATAACTTAAAATATAAAAAAATAACCACCAATAGCCATTAATAAAATAATCACTGATAGGCACCAATAAAATAATCATCAATAGCCATCAATAGCCACCAATAAGATAACTACTAATGGTCTACAATAGAATAGCCATCAATAACCACTAATAAGATAACTACCAATGGCCTGTAATAGAATAGCCATCAATAGTCACGAATAAAATAACTACCAATGGCCTGTAATAGAATAACCATCAATAATCACGAATAAGATAACTACCAATGGCCTGCAATAGAATAACCATCAATAGCCACCAATAAGATAACTACCAATGGCCTACAATAGAATAGCCATCAATAACCACCAATAAAATAATTACCAATGGCCTACAATAAAATAAATAGTAATAGTCATTAATAGAATAGCCACTAAAAGCCTATGGTAATTTAACCTCTAATAACAACGAATAAAATAACTATTAATAGGCATTAATAGAATAACCACCAATAACTATTAATAAAATAACCACTAATAACAACGAATAAAATAACCATGAATAATAATAAATAAAATAACTACTAATAGGCATTAATAGAATAACCACTAATGGACATTAATATAATAACCATTAATAGCCATCAATAAAAGAGTAACCAGTAGCCACCAATAAAATATATAAGCACCAATAGGATGGGCACCAATAATCACTAATAGAATAACCAACAAAAGACACAAATAACCTATGGTAATATAACCTATAATAATCAATAATAATATGAGGTGAAATAACCTTCAATAACCTTCAATAACTAACAATAACCTCACATAGTTAAAAATAACCTAAGATGAAAAAGTTTAAAATAACAAAAAATAACGTATAACATTCACAAATAACCCAAGGTGAAATAACATATAATAGCCAAAAATAATTCACAATAGTCGAAAATAGCTTAAGGTGAAATAACTTAAAATAATTTTCTAAAACTTAGAATAATCAAAAGTAACCTAGGGTGAAATAACTCCAAAATCTAAAAATAGACAAAAATAATTGAAAGCAACCATAAATAATGTAAGGTGAAATAACTTAGAACAATGAAAAGTAGCCCTACAATAGTTGAAAGTAGTTTAACATAGGTAATATTATTATATTAACAAAAAAATATCCATTCATTAAACATTTTTTTCCTCAAATAATGGTTATTGAAAAGTTATTAAATAGTGATATTCACAACAAATAATTCAAATGATTTTACATTTTCAAAAGGAAATAAATGTAATTATTTACATTATTGAAAAAAATAAAATAAAACTTTAATCATTTTATTTGGACAAATTTTCAATAAGATATGAATTTTCAAGTTCATGTTTTTGTAATGTTTAAAATGAAATATTTGGTAAATAGATAGCAATATAACACATTATCACAACAAGTCTGGTGGTTTGATGGTCGGGGTGATGGCCTTTATCTTAGAGGTCAAGGGATCAAACTTCACAAATGGTGTGTTTGGTTAACAATGGTAAGTTGATTGAATATTTTCCCATGTGGTTTTTTAAAGTAGGTGCCTACTTAGGTTGATTACATGTTTTATGTACCTAGGCTATGTTTTTAACCTAGCGTAGGTAGTGACACATGTCAATAATTCATAGGTTAAAAATTATGAAATTATCAATAATATTAAATAATTTAATTTTAATTGATTTCCATGCTACTTATTTAATTAACAATGAAATAAAATGGCTTGGTAAATTTATATTTTACTAGGTACTAGTGGAACAATTCACTATCCATAGTAATTGGTCCTCGTTCACTTAGGGGTTGATTAGTTTCACCATGGTAAAAATCTCCAAATTCACTCAAGATCTAGTGAAACCTAAAATGAGTTAAGATGCATTTTGTGTAGTGAATACTGCAATTACACAATAGGAAGTTCAAGATTTATAACATCACATCTGTGGCATTAAAGTTCACATCAAAAAGACATTTCAGGCTAATGAAAAAGAACTGAACTAGTTGTAGATGGAGTTTATTATGGTAAAACAAAGGAAGTTAACCTAAGAGCAACAAATGTAATTATATGAAATAATCAAAGGAGAAAAGGATTTGTTAAAAACAAGTCAGGATAAAGAAGATGCCAAATATTGGGCCCTAAAAAAAGAAGCAAACAATTTAGAAATTAGATATGTAGTTTTGCAACAAAACAAGGAGAGTCTCCAACAACAACTATAGGTATAAGAGACAAAAATTTTTAAACTCAAGGAGGAGTTTCATAGTATTATGCATCAGTAGGATGAATTTGTGAGAGAGAAGGATAGAACCCCAAGTTGCGTGTAATAGATCAATCTAAAAGCTTTAGTAGGATGTAATAAGGTTAATTAAAGTCATGAACTACATCACAACCATGGAGCCATATTTTTCTAAACACGGATTGAAGGAATATGATATTTGTTGATGTAAAACATAATTTATAGGATTAAACATAAGTCCCTTATAATTGTAACTAGTTTTTGTTGACACTTTGTGGAACTTAATTTAGGATATGTTTTAGACAAATTTGTAGCCCTTGTTTGATGAACAGAAAGCAAATGAAACCAACTTTGTAAGAAGGCATAAAACGTACATGCAAACATATCTAGGGTTCAAATATGACTCACCTTCTGTAACTCCTAAGGATAACTTTAATAAATCAACATGAAATAGGTCTAAATGGAGAGGCTAAGGAAGTTCAATCAAGTTCACCTATAAACTTGGGGGGAGGAGATACTACAAAGCAAGTTGTGGATGAACAAACTATAACACAAGTGGGAAGAACAAGTCTCAATAGCAATCTCAACAGATGAAGAAGCTCATAATAGGTATTTGCTCACACAAAGTCACCAAACTATGCTACAATTGTTGATGTCTTTCTAACCATCCAGTTTGTTACAACAATTACAACAATAGAACTTCACATGAGGAGGGGGATAATGGCCATTCATAGACCATTAAAGAAATACAACAACAAGAGCAACTTCAACAAACTCTATAGATAGAAAATTCATGTAATGGAAGAACATCAATTTGTAGAACCACAAGGTACAGCTACAAAGTATATAACTACATAGTCAACATGAATAAGGGATAATTTATTCTACAAATTTTAGGTTCTTTTAATATATATTTTTTAATAGGATTTCAAAGATAGAATCCAAAGTACATGAGGGAATGTTAAAGGCAAGATTGTACTGTAGTAATCAAATCAAATAAGCATTGGGTATAAACATTATGTTGTTTATTTTGAAACAAGTTGGATAGAAAAGGTTCAGTAAATATAGGGTAGGTGGGATTAGGACTACTAAGGAGTTCAAATGATGATTTTAGGCGGGAAAGTTGAGGATTAAAGAGGCTCTATATATTTTTTAAAACTTCCTTTCCCAATTAGTTTTTTTTATGTTAAATACTGGGAGTTTAGAGAAGATACATAATTAACAATAGTTATGGAGATAGAACAGTTTTGAGGATGTACATAAAGTTGTTGAACTATGATCTTGGATCTTTTGTTTTTATGTAATTTTTTCCCCATGAATCTCATTGTTTCTTTCCTTCATAAGTAAGTTGTGGCAGAATCATGACAAATTCATAATTGTGCAAATATTTGGGCTATGAATGTGGTTGTTGAAACATTTTAGATTATGTATGGATTTCTAATACAAATTTTGTATCACTAAAGTTGAATATATACAAAAATAAAAAACTCCAATTAAAACAATATTAGAATATTAAGATTTACCATATAGATTCATAAATGTTTTTCAAGTGCATGATTTATGCATATTCAAGGACATATATAATTTAAAGGTTGAGTATATGAAGTTTAAGGTAAACACGGTTGGTAGAAGTGAAATTTAAATTCTTGCAAAATATTTCACACTACTATAATAACATATTTGCAATTCACATGAATATGTTCATTATTTTTGTTTTTAAGTCACAACAAACTTAACACTACCATTCATTCCAACATCAAATTCATAGTTATTGCATATAACTAAAATTTGCATTTCAGAATAAATTGTAACAAACTCCAAAAACAAGATAACAATTCATTTCATCATAATCTAATCTACCAAAAACTCACACAAAAGATGAACATAAAATTCATTGTAGAAATATGTGTTTCTTTATATTACTGAAAACATATCTTAAAATTATAGCATAGTTCCATGTTTTGTTGCAAAAAACCAAAACAACATTTAAAATTTATGTTATATCAAAACAAAGTCTATGGTTTTTCTATTGTAAATACCTACAACTCCTCTACTATTTTCCAAAATAAACTCCATGTCTCCTCTTCTGTTCCCTTTGTTCTTCAAAACTCTAACCTTTTGAACTAACCTAATTCACATCGTCATGATCAAAATAACAAAAATTCAAAATTCAAACTAACAAAGTTCCTTGATCAATCCTTATCCCAATTGCCTTGTTCATTCAGAATCACATATTCATCCTACCCCATTAACATTACCCCCTCTACACTTTATATTTTGTCCTTAAAATCTTTGTGAAATGATAGAAATGAAATGAAAATATTTTATATCCTTTCAAACATATGTTTCCCCAACTATACTTTTGTAATCCTAATCTATGCAAAAATAGTGGTTTTGTGTCTACATTTTGCTCTACAATTCTAATATCCTCCCCCACTAATTTAGTTTTTGGTTATATGTCCAGATGTCATATCTTGGATATTGCTTCTTTTAATGTTGAAATAGCTTCCGCCTTTTCCTATTCCTCAATTCCCTCTAATTTTTTCTTCCTAACCCCTTCCTCTAATGTCCTACTGTATATATGATTGTATCCCTTCCTTTTGTGCTGTTCCACTTTTGAGGTCTTGTGATTTCTCAAATTGTATTTCTTCCTCTTAAGTTATTCCACTAGGCCCTGCTTTTGTCTATTCATCATGGCTTGATATTTCTATATTTGTTGGACTACCACAAATGAAATCTAGAATTTTTTTAATAAGCTTCCAATTTGTACCTCATAATTCTTTCATCAGCTCTATGCTGAGCTAGATTCTTCTCTAACTCCTTTATAAAATATTCCTCTACAACCTCCCACCATTCTTCACATTCTGCCTCAAAATGTTTCATCTTGTTTTTTGTCCTCATCAGGGTATAATATTGCAGCATCTAGTCATAATCTTCTAGTCTTTTCTTGTCACTAGCTAGATTTAGATTCTTTTTTTGTTCATGTGCCATCTCCAATTGTGCTTGCAGGTGTTGCAGAGTTATTTGTTACCCCTTCTTATCCTCCATTAATTGCTTTCATTTTACTTATGTTGTTTTTCTTTTAAGCTCCTTAGACTACAACAAAAACACATTCATCATATTTATCAATTTTAAATCTATCAAAACATAATATGTCATAACATTTTCCTTCTCCTTCTTTTATTTAATTAATGCTTTCATTTGACTATCCAAAGCCTTTTTTTTTTTTTAATAAATAAATAATGCTTTTGTCCACTTCCTCTTTGCGGTCCCAGATTTCAGCCTTCAACCTTAATTCTGCAATTTATCATTATATGATTTCAACCATAATGTGTTACCCTTGAGCTCTTCATTCTCATCCTGTAGTTTCTTAATGAGCACTTTATTTTTCTGCTCAACTTTGACTCGTTCTTCCTCCAGATTTCCACATTCTGCTTATACCCTTTATGGAAATATCTTTCCTTATCCAATTCCTCCTGTAACACTACCTTCTCCTTTTCCCTCGTAACCAATTTGTTCTATAGAATGTTCACCTCCAAATTCGAATTCCCCATATTCAAACTCACAATTGCCATGGTTTGAAATAACTTAGCTACCCTATCTACTTTCATTGTTTTTATGGCTACCTCCTCCACAAACTTTGGTATATTTATTAGTGTCGTAGGATCTTTAGATCCTTTTATAGATGATCCCCAACTCCTGCACCATTCTTCTCCCTAGTTCAAATTCAAATGGGAATCCTTGTGTAGATTTTGGCTTACTAAGTGGTACCTATAGTTCCATCGGTTTGAACTCTTCAAAAGCAGGTTATGTCGCCACTCTCCCCATTTATAGTTTAGTAACCTACATACCTTCTTATGTAATTTGTTGTTTTTGTTGCAAATATTGTTCCAAATGTTGCAAATGTTGTGGACTTGCAATGGTCTCCATCCAATCTTCATATTCATTTACATTAAAGTACAGATGTTCCTCACCCTTTCAAAACTTTATATCATGTTCCTCTTAACTCCCTAGCTTTGCTCCTTCAACTATCCCTCCTGTGGCAATGTCATATGTGGTATCTCTTGTCTCTACTCCTTCGAATGTTTCTCCTATGGAAATGTCATCTATGGTACTATTGAAGTCTATCTAACTACTTGTACCATTGTTGGCACTACCCTTACCAATGTTGGCATTACATATGGTTCCATTATCCCCCTCATCATTTTTTGTGCCTTCATATATGTGCTCTCATGCTCCTTCTTCTCTCCTAAACCCAAGGCTCCTCTTTCTTCAACAATGTTCTTCCTCTTAAAAGCACTTCTTGGAGAATTTGTTGTAGCTTTCTTTTTGTTTTCCATTGTTCTTTGCATCTCCTCCTTAGTTCTTTTAACCTTGGTTGGTGGTTTTTGTGGATTCTCCTTTTGATACACAAACAAATACTACATTTTTTTTGCCATTACTAAGGCAAATTGATAGGTATATTTTGTATCCCCCTTATTCTCCTTAACACACTTATACCACCGATCTAACTCACTACATAGATTATTGAATATAATATGTGCCCAATCTACCTTCTACCCTTTTTTTGTTATCATCAATGTAATATCATTCTTGTTGTTAAAATATTATAGCTTCTCCTTCTAATAAATGACAAATATAATGGCAGGATATATAATAGAGTATGGGAGACCCAAAATTTTTGCATTCCATTGATTTGTAGAAGAATTTGCAAGTGCAAGTCTATAACTTTATAATGCTTGAACTACTAGTGAGTTACTAACCTATCCTTTCAATTTTTCTACATACCCTTTTGCACACATTCCAAACACATCCATAATCAATTTTTTGTTGATTACATACACCTTGTCCTTATTGCCCAAAGTAGATGTATGTGCTTTTAATAAAAAATGTGTTCAAAATTTCCAACATTACATTAGGCATTGGTGCTTCCCACCCCATTAGAAATAAAGGAATAAGCCTTGCTTTAAAAACCCAGTCTGCTTCCTCAGTAATATCCTTCTAGTTCTCCATCTGCTCTACATGTTTGTCGTAGTTTTGTTTCGTCTATGTCCACATGAATTGCTCAAGGTTTGGAATTTTAATAGCTTTCTCCAGAAATGTAACTTTGTCCATGATTGCGCGTCTTCTGTTCACTATTGCTTCCACTTCATGTTGTTGCATCTCCATCACCCTTCAATGTGCTTCTACCATTGTTTGCACCTTTGTGGCTTGCTGTACTTTCAACTACACTTTTATGGAAAACAACGTTCTCCTCCCTTGCATCCTTCTACACTATCTATGCTTCCACAAAATGTTGTTTTTCAGCTTTGTCTTCTTATGACTTTTCAATGCACTTTGGATCTATTAATGTAGCTCGTGGTCCTATCTACTCTCTTGCATGCCAATGTTGTCTGCTTTTGTGCAAAAATTCAATTACAGATGTCTCAATTATGTCACAATTATGAATTATCGTCTACACAAATTGTATTTCCTCATTATATGCCTTCCCTTCTACACATTTCAAAGATGATGATGAATGTGACAATGAGCTTATAGTCAACGGTTGAATATTCAACACTCCTTTTTGTGTTATTCTCAATTCATCTTCTACTTATTTTCTTTTCAACAATTCTACTTCCTCTTCAAACCTTTGTCTATGTTCACTCCTCTGCACTTCTTTTTCCCTTACTGTTCACTGTAGTTTTTCAATCGCACTATCTACACTCATATTGTTGTGAACTCCAAAACTTAAAAAACACGCACAACTTCTAGCAACAAACACAAATTGCTTTTAATGGTTACCCCATTTTTTTTCATCCTTGAACATCCCGCCCGTCACATCCATATTTTCCTTTGCCCATCATCTTTTAATTAACGCATGACCTTCAAAATTAATACAACCCATTGCTACAAGTTTATATGTCCCTTGTATAACCACATGGAAGCATTTAACATCATCATTATACATGAATGTTGCAGATTTCATCTTTCAATTACTCCACATTCATAATCTTCCTACATTATCTATATTGATTCCACTTCATTTTCCACGTACACCTTTGAGAACACATTTGGTGACAATATTGATTTCTCTACTAACTATGCCCACAATTATGATGATTGTGCGAATACTCTTAATAATTTAACGAGTATTATTGTTGATTTGCCCAATATGCCTAACATATCATCTTTAGATTTCTACATCCCAAATCCTACACTTCTACAATTATTGCTCATTTATAGATCAAAAATAAAAATTGTGTTCACCATTGGATTCATGATTTGTTTTATTTTCAACATTCTTCATATGTGGTTTGTGTATTTCATAGCCTTAATTGTCCTCCTCCATATCAAAATTCTCTACTTGAACTCCACATGCATTTTGTTCCCAATATATTGGCATTTGTTGTTTTTGTTTCTAAATTTCAAATTCCATGTATCTATAAGGCTTGAGTTTATTGACATTGACCAGCACAAGGTTAGTGTCAAACTTTTCAATGGTCACCAATAACACAATGTTATTTAACAACACGTACTATACTTTGTATGGTCCAAACCATTTCCTAGTAAACTTCCTTAGGTGTGATTTATTCCCCTTTGGAAACCACATAACATAATAACCAAAACTAAACTAAATTTTTTACATTCTTTTATTAACTTTGTAATGATCTATTCCACTACTAAATTCTTGTAGTTTCTATAGCCTATAGTCTAGCTTCCTACATCTTCTCTAGCTTTGTAATTCTATTAATTAAAACTCTCATTGGAATACTATCGCTCCCATTTCCACTAGCAACTAGAACTATGTACTTTGTGGGCATCAATGGATGTAACCCATACATTAATTGATATGGTGTATACCTTGTTATTACTTTGTATGCAAATATGTATGAAAATAACATTGTAGACAAATGTTCATCCCAATTTGTTCTACTTTCATTAACTAACTTGGTCGATAATGTCCTAAGTACCTTATTAGTAGACTTAGCTTGCCCATTCCCATAAGGATAATAAGTTGTAGAACTCACATGTTTCATCAGAGAATGATCTATCAAATATTTGATGGCATCATTAATGAAATGAAATCCTTGATTCGTGACTATAATCAAAGGACATCCAAACTTGGTTAATATGCAAGCATACAAATTTATTGATGTGACTACTAGTGTATTAGTTCTCAATGCTCTTGCTTCCACCCACTTAGTAGCATAATCTATGGCAACAATAATATATTTGTTCCTTGTATATCTTCATGCTAGCTTAATTGGCCCCACAAAATCAAATCCCCATTTCATAAATGGTTCCTTTGGAAAACTTGTGACTATTTTTGCAAGATTTTTAGTTGCTAATCCTCATGTTCTTTCACATGCATCACAAGATCTGTAGTAATCATGCATGTCCTTGTACATAATTGGCCACTAATATCCAGCATCCAATATCTTATTCTGCGTTATTTGAGTTACAAAATGCCTTCATGAGGGTCCTTCATGGAGTTCTTTCATCACCGTCAATGTTTTTATTATTTTTAAACATCATCACGATTTGTTGTCTTGGCCCATTTTGTACAATTCACCATTATTTAGTGTAAAAGGCTCTATTATCCTAACCAATTTCTATTTCTATTGTATCAATAATGTGTCCTCAATCTATCATGTTTTCAAATATTCTTTTACATCATTTAGCCATTCATGCTTTATGTAAAACAAACTTGCATTTGTGGTTTGATCAGGCACACTTGTGGGTTATGTAATATTTAGCAATCCTTGACAACACATTTGCAACTATATGAATTCTTCATGGCTTATACACTGCCATGAAATCATATTCTATAAACAATAACAACCATCTAGCTATTCTCCTTGAAACCTATCATTTGTTGACCTTGAATAGATCAATGTTGTATGATCTACATAAAAGATAAACTTATTGCCCAACAAATAATGTCGGAACTTGTGTAAAGCAAAAACCATTGTTAAAGCTTTTATTTCTATTGTGATATAATTATGTTCCACTTTATTCAGAAGCCTATAAGCATACATTACTAGTTGATCATTATTCCCCGTCACATCCTGAGACAACATGACCCCCATAACCACTATACATTGTAAAATCATCTAGAAATATTTTCATAAAACTATCCAAATATTCTATGAATGTTTTGGTAACAACTTTCTAATATGTTGGAAGTTCATTTTTCACTCCAAATGGCATCACCTTCCATATAAAAGCCCTTCAATCTATAACAAATGCTTATGGGTATGGATCCTTCCTCGTGGTTGCATTTAATTTTTTGAAACCTATAAAAATTCTCAGTTTGCCATTTTTTTTGGGTACTTCTACTATGGGTGACAACCATGTAGCCTCCTCTACAAATTGAATAAATATAGTTACTAACAACTTGTTTATATTTTGTTTGATTGTTGTAGCATAGTTTGGATTTAATTTGTAAATGGCTTGATGTGTTGGTAGTATATTAATGTCCAACTCAATTTCGTGTTGTGCCAACTCTAGTGGAATCCCTTTCAAATTTTTGTATGTCCATGCAAGAACATCTTTGAATTCCTTCAACAACTACTCTAGTTCTAGCACCTTGCCTATTTCTAGTTGTGCATTAATCTTCACCATCTATGATTCTATATTAGTTCCCATATTGAGCTTCATTAATTGTTGATCTTTAGTTAATGTCCATCCATTTATTTGTAATTCTTGTGCTTTTGTTAGAGTTTCATCCACTGCAACACTCCCTGGTTAATTATTGTAATATGTTTTCGGATACACCTTATCCTCCAAAGTTACTTCTAGTTCATATTTGTTGCTAGCTATCTTCTTCTTTGTGTTCTATACTGCCAATTCATGCTCTAAAACAATAGTCTTCACATCTCTATCCATGATCTCCACATTTGTGGTTTTCATAGATTAAATTGTTTCAAGTAAACTTATTGTTCCTATTGAGAACAATTTTGGCTATGTAGTAGATATGATATGTTCTTCATCTATGATGCCATTCTGATAATCGTAACATAGTAACATTTTTGGTCTTCTTACTTCACCTCCCAAATGTTTGGTGACTGCAATTGTTCTGACTATCCCATTATCTTATATGGTAACAATGTTACTCCCCCAATCATGTGCCACTTTAGCATCCCTCAACCATGGTCTCCGCAACAACATGGAATAACTAAAATGTACCACATTATTTTGAAGTACATTGAACATAGTTATGTAAGGAAACCACATCAAAGTGGAATCTTTGAGTATTTATATAAAACAACCTTCAACTCCTAGACAAGCACTGCCATGTTGAAAATGAGTGGGGAGATGGAAAAACTTTGAGAAGAACTGTATGAGGTGGAAGCCTCACATATGGTTTTAAAGCCAAGCCGTTCCAGCAAGAGAATGACTTAGGGACCGATATGATGATTGGTTTAGGTACTAATTTTTGGGCTTCCAACCTTTACTTCCTTCTTTCCCCTTTTGAAATTCCTTATAAGCCCAAACCAATATCGTGTTTTATTTGAGGATTCATGTTTTCATGACTCATCGTAAATGCATTGCAAAGTGTAGCTTGGGCCTTGGGCTCCAAAAAAACAAAAAAAAATTCACTTGTTAGGTGGGCCTTGGCCTTCTATCCTAGCAAAGCCCAAAAAGGGGCATAACACTAGCTTATCATTGTGTCCCTTAGAGTTTTATGATATTATACAAGGAAGTATGGGCCCTTAGTTCATGCTAATGTCTCTTTCAAAATGAATAAATAGAAAATTCACTATGTAAATAAAATATAATCAATTATCTACCTCCAAAAAAAATCCCACAGACCTATTATGGTAATAAATATGGTTAAGCCAATCAACATCACAAAAACATAATGATAAACAAAACCACTTTGAAGTTTGAGTGGCCAACATCATTTTGTCCCTTTCACAATCACAAACAATGTCGTGCAATCTACGAACAATGGTCCAAACCAATTGTAAACAAAAGTCAATACTAAAAAACAAGGGAAATGGAAATAAATACCAATGTAGAAGGACAAAGAAAAAACTTGCAACCTAATGGGGGCTAGTTATTACAAACATCGCCATTATCATTATATGTATACTTGACGAACCAATAATAATTTTTTGAAAGGGAACTCAAACAAGGTTTAGAATATTTGACCATATAGCTATAATGAACTAAAATTGTCTTCGCCAATGGCTATTCAAGCAAGGGTGCTCACAAACATGATGCAAGGTCCAACAATTGCACCTTGTTCTTTGACAACATCTATCCCTTGAACGATTTAAGAAAATGACCATTCCACTTTGGATTATGAAGCATCTTTCTAGGTTCATTGTCAATCAATAATGTTTGATCATCCTTCCCATAAGGTAGTCCATGACAACCATAATACACTCTTCAAATCCTTCAAATAATAATGGGATTCGAATGAAATTTCACCAAACGTATTGGAACATTGTTCACATCCCCAAATGAAAACAAATTGATCCACAATTTTTTTACGAATGAGCATGGGAATAACTTCTAGCACATCCTCAAGCTTCATATGAAACCAAAATTCCAAATTATAATGTAAAAGTAATTGACTACTTTAGAAAGGAAATGTTCCACTCTAACTCTCATTTCCATTTGCTCTTGTCAATATTTCTTCCAATAACTTGTGCATTTCCTTGTGGAATAATATAATGCTAAAAATAACACAACACATCATTGATGTTGATAATTGGCAATTTTTTGGGTCTAGTAGTTTGCAAACGTAGATGTGAATTGATCATTGAAATAAGTTTTGACAACTTCTTGATTTACAAGAATAATAAGATGTGTTAGCGAAGAAACGTAGGTGGTTTATCTCAATGTAAAAAAATTAATAAGTTGAAAAATTCATGTGAAAGTAATAAAAGAAATGCCTTGTGGTATTTGATACAAATTTTAGAGTGCATAAAGAGAGAGAGCATAAAATTTGTAATGTAGTAAATAAAAATATATATCGAACTATATTAATTAAGAAAATTCACTCAAAAAAAATATGCCCAACAAATTTGTGTTGGTTTTAATTATAATTTAAACATAGTATTTTAATTGATCAATGAATAAAAAATTAGTTTAAATTATTATAATAAGAACAACAATAAATATATTATCATTTTTTTTAGTTTTTCTTTTGTACAATATGTTGGTTCAAAACTATTGGTATAATCTTCAAATAACATATTTTAATAAAAATTGCTATGACTTATGCTTCTAATAGTCCCAAAAGGATTATGTCTTATGTAAGTCTAAACACTAAATATGGATGAATGAAATGAGACCAAGTAAGGAAGAACAATGGAGAGCAAGAAATTTCCATGGCTACAATGTGAAGCTTCAAATGATTCAAAAAATATAACACTACGCGAATAATTAAATAAAGATTTATATGGCATACTTCTATAAGCAAAGTGTTCCTAACATGGGTGTCGAAAAATCTCAAGAAGAAAACATATAGGTTCTTATGGAAAATGGGCTTTTTGAGATTAGTAGGGAGAAATTGATCATTTTTTTGGCATGACTCTTGTCCAAAAACTCTCAAAGGATCCAAAGAAATATGTTTTTTCACTTTAATTCATCTAGATATTTGTTGATGTGGGTGAATGCAAACTATAATGGTTCATTTTGTGTGCCATTGTAATTTTTTATAGGGTGTAGTGAATTAACATGCCCATAAAACCATTTATATGCACAATTAGGACCTGGTTTAAGATTCTCAACCTCAATAAGAAACTATCTATATAATTTGTGCACAATAAATGTGCACCCATTATGTAGTAATGGACTTTTGAAATGAAAACATATGGTCTGTTTCGACCATCTACATTTACCATACACATGAAAATTTCAATATCATTTTTTGAAAATATATCTTATAAGGACTTAATATTTGATAGATGAAAGGAAAAAAAACATAAATTTGAAAACTTCATTACAAAAAAATTCACCAAAATATAGTTATGGATTTTGAATGACCAAAATCTAGACCATATTTTTAAAAGTCTCTACATGGGTCATTTTTTGTTGGATTGATGATTTTTTCCTTGTAGAATGTATGTCAAAAAGATGTTTAAATGGGTATATTTTCATATGAATTTAATTAGTTCATTAACCAACCCATAGTCCCCCATTTATGTCAATTTGACACCAAAAAATGAGCCACTTAACCTTGCATCTACCCAAGTTGTAATGTCATGCTATAGATCACGTATAAACTTCAAATTGAGCCAAGAAATTTGTTAAAAAATCTTTCAACCTAGGCCTAAGTGCAAGCAACAAATTCATTGGCATTTGCATATGAGACCAAACAACTCGTTTCACCACCAAGACCCCATTACGGTAAAAAATCACATGCAAACAACTCATCTCAACAAAGAGGTGATCTTTGCATTTTGAACTAGATGTGATCTTGGAAGTGAAGACTTGAAGTTGAAGGGATATCATCTAGAACCATTTTTAGAGGCGAAAAAACCTCCTTTGCATCCCTGCAAAGAGCAATAGGAATTTGAAATCATCAACAAGATGAAAATAGATGTATTAAAAGTAAAAAAATGTGATTTTCACAAACAAATTAAAAATTAAATCACAAAGATGGTATCAATAATTAGGATATAACTATTCACTTGGTCATTAGTTTTTTCAACAAATAATGGCGAACCAAATGAGCCATAATCTGAGCCTATATGTTTTTCAAAGTCACATTTGCTTCCATAAATAGAATTATCACCCATCAAAAACCCAACATCCCAAAGAGGTTTAAAAATCTCACAAACACCTTCAATAACAACAAATGCTTCAAAATTTAATAACTCAATATGATCTTGTTTGTTCATTTTACACTTGATGATTTGACTATGATCGATTGAAAAAATGAAAAGTTAAAACAAACCATGAGCTTTCAAGAACAACAAATAAGAGGTTCTTACAATCGAAAGATTTTTGCAAAACATGAAATGACAATTTGAAAATTAGATGTAGGTTAGGAACAAACAAAAAACCAATCATCGATTATTGTTACTCTCGCACGCCTAGCAATCATTAAGCTTTGATTATCCCACTCATATTCCCAACGACCACCATGCATACAAGAAGAGCAATGGAACTATGGCAACTATTAGGCTACACAAAGACCAAAATTTGTAATGTGTTGACAACTTAAATGGAGGTTGCAAGCTTACAATAAAGTAGAATCTAGGGCTAGAAAATTTAGAAATTCATGGTCCAAATTATGACACACAAACATAAAAAAGATCGAATGTATTTCTAAAATTCATTACCTTCCATGCAAAAGAAAAATCTTGATAACTATTACATGTTTTGATAAATAAAATAATACATGAACACATCAACTTCATTATGAATCTTTCAATATGATTTTGTACATTAAACAACGTAACAAGATAACACAACCAACCTATATTTACCATGTGTATAATTTTTAAAAAATTATCATTGAATTTTCAATGGGCATAAGGTATCCACACGTTTGATATTTTGCAATACCTCACCAATACAATCTTCTTTTTGCCCATCACCTTCAATCCTCACATCAACCTTGGTAAATGATGTTATGGAAGTTTGAGCAATTGAAGAGTTCAGAGATGCCAAGTCTTCAACAACTTGCAAATTCACATTATTGGGTTTTGTTTCGGTGTCCTGAGTCTTCAACAAGGAATTATTTTTCTTCCTTTTCTTTTTTGAAACCTTATGGATGGTTTTGCAAATATTTTCTCCCTCTAAACATAACCATGTTTGCCACTATCAATTGGTGGTGCAGGAGCAAGAATTTCACCCACAATCAAAACATGCGAATCATCTTATCTTCTATTCCTATTAGAGCCTAACTCATCACTCACATCAACATCACCCATTTGCACACCTTTTATGATGTGAAAAACATTTTCATTCGCACTAGTTGTGACATTTCTCATAACCACATCGAAGAACATTCGAAGACACATAAAAACAACGGTTTCATAATGTTTCCCCTTGAGATCATGAGGGGTGATATTTAGAACTTTACATTTTTTTTCTTGTGTTTTCAATAGAATATGGCTTTATTGAACTGGAAATAAACAACATGCAAATTAAAATGGACAAAAATTGAAACACATAGATAGATACTAGGTAGACATATGTCACAACTCCTCCCTTGAAGATGCTTAGGCAAACCATGTTGCTCCTTAGGATGGGTTCAAAAAATTTTGTTAGGACTTCTAGGCAAATCTCATTTTTATAAAGTCAGTGATCTTTTGCAAAAGTAGACACAATTTTCTCAATGAACGATGGGAGTTTTTTGCTCCCCAAAATATCAACCTACATTAACTTTTCAACCCTTTTGATGAAAAATTACACATAATAAAGTATGTTAAGGGGGTAGGATGAGTACATGATTTTGAATAAATAAGCCATTTAGGATAGGGACTAATTAGGGAACTTTGTTAGTTTGAATTTTGAATTCTTTTTTATTTTAATCATGGTGATGTGACTTGGGATGGTCCAAAAATGGAAAACTCTGGAAAATAAAGGAAGAATTTTGTGACACAAAGTTTTTGGGAAAAGTGAGAGGAGCTATAGGTACTTGTAGTAAAAAACCACATATTCTACTTTGATATACCACAAATTTTAATTTTTTTGGGGATTTCCTTCAATAAAACATGGGATTATGCTATAATTTTGATTCATGTTTTGAGTGATGTAAAAAAGCACAAATTTTTGTAGTGAATTATATGTTTGTATAATTTTGCAAATTTTCTATAATATTAAAATATGATGAAATGAATTGCAATCTTCTTTATGGATTTTTTTTTAAAAAAAATTTAAATGAAAATTTTGGTTATATGAAATAACCATGAATATGGTGTTTTAATGAATGGTAGTGTTAAATGTGTTGAAACAAACATAAATAATGAATGTATGCATGTGAAGTGAAAATATGTTGTTACAATAATGTGGAATAATTCTACAAGAATTAAATTTCATTTTTACCATTTGGTAGCCATCTTGTGGGGAATTTTTTTGTTGTTTTTTCTTTTAGTAATGGGAAGGTTTTCTACAAAAAATGTTGTCTATTGTAAAAGAGAGTGTTTAAATGAGTAATGTTGTTTTTTTTTTAATTCAAAATTTAAAGGGGTATGTTAGAAAATATCAAAGGTCTAAGTGGTTGATGATGTAAGGATTGTAGAACAATTTATAGATTTTGGAAATGAAGAATTGTGAAATAAGCTTAATTAGATGGTGATTCAGAATTTATAGCGACAATTGGACTTGGAGGCAAATCAATAAGTTATTGAAAGAAAAATACAAGACAATTTTGAAAATGGAGAAGAGTATGTAGGGCTTACAAAACCCCAAATTGGAATTTGATGTTGGACAAACAAGTTCTAAAAATAGAAGAAAGACTTGCAAGGCACATGTCGTTTCTATCACAAGAGGTGGTATGACGTGAAGTATGGATTGGGGGGTCTTTAGAGAAGGCAAAGTTACAAACAACAATCTCCACGGAGAGAGATGCAGTTGACTATTCACCCAAATGAGTGGGTGTAAAATACTTCTCAACCACAATTTGTCGTTCAGAGTTGAAGAGATCAAGATGGAACATGGATTTCTACAGTACCTAATTTACCATAGGAAATCTCAAGTCCAAAGTTGGTGAATAACCAAGGAAGGGATGTTGCATTAGGTATACAACTCAGGTTTGTGTATTAGTCTACATCTCCAAAAAACTATGAACTAGTGGAAGACTGGGAGGTGGAAGAAAACACCAATATCAATGTGGTTGAGGAGACTGAAGAAAATTACCTACCATCATATGAGTATGCAAAGGTACATGTGAATGTGTTGGATGAAGTACCACAATCATATTCACATCAAGGGAATTTGGAGTTGGATCAAACGTGGTACATAATTGAAACATGGGATCATGAATTTGTGGATTTAGAGATGGTCGCATTACTTTTAAAGGTATGTGCATTTTATAAGGAAGCAGGACATGCAATCATGGATTGTCCTTTTGTGCCTTTTCACATCAAAGTAGGTATTGCTAAACATGTGGAGTTATAGAATGTGGTAGGAACATTAATGGATCAACTATAAGAACAGGAACCAATAATTCATGTAATTTATAACAAATTAAGAGGCATGGAGTTGGGAAGTTAATTGGGACCACAAAGTCGATATATTTGTTCATCTATTTAGAGAAGGAGCAAAAAACTAGAGGTGTATTTACATCCACATTCTACACCATAGAGGACACCGATGGGTAACTATAGAATGGAACAATGTCAACCTCGAATCAATACAACTCCACCAATCATGTCAGAAGTGGTAGTTGTTGAAACTTGGAGAAACCATGTTGGGGTAGTAGCTACCCAATCACTTTATGTCAGTACAAGAACCACATAGGCCTAGCTCGACAACGTAGGCCATGTGGCTGAACCATGACCTCCGTTGCAATATGTTCCTCCACCTTGTTCTTCAACTCCTCTTCACCGTTCTTATTTTGTATTTCACCATCCTCACCATCCGCATTGTTTGAGTTTGGATCTGCTTCAATGTGAATTTGTTTCCCTTGTTGTGAGGACTCCAAAGCTCGGATCCTTCAAAGTTGGTCCCAAATAGTCCATTTTGTAAACACAACCCAATTCACTGGGCAACCTTTTTTTTTCACAAAAAAAACCGCGAGCTTCAACCTTGTTTATGAAACGCATGTTAGGCATTTGGGTCTTCTAACGTGCTATCATCCACAACGCCTCCACTTTTGCAATAAACTTTTCATCACCTAATAATCAATACCTATATCCTTTATTGTTGATACAATGGCCAAATAACTCCACCACTTTTGGTGATGTGCAATTTTTTCCAATTTTCAAATGCTTTGGCAATGGACCAATGTTACACACCCCGTATTTCTCTTGAAATTGTTTGTGAGCGACCATGCTTTTCCTATAAAAAACTATTTATGGCATTTCGCCATACGAAGGTTGTACATATAGTGACATGGCACCCTCCATTTTCACTCTTTTCTTGATGTTTGCATTACCTAAGCTACCATTGTGTGACAATGACATCTTGCTAGACTTTGCAATAGAACACTTGATGATATTTACAAGATATGTACATAATGATGCATTCTCCAGCTTGGCTGACATTTGTCTTTTAGTGTTTTGTGTGAAGCTCAAGCATACAAAGAAAATACACATAAGAGAAATTCGCAAAAATTAAATGACATAATCAAACCATTCAATTCCCTGACCTATTGACTATTCAACAGTGGGAATTGTTGTGGGGCAAGGGGAAAATGCAAAATATATTTCAAATTTGGACCAATAGGAAACATCGTCCATGTGCCAGTTCATTCAAGTTGGGAATTTTAAGGATTGTTGTGGATGTTTGGATCTATCGAAATTGGTGTAGTTTAGTATGCATTTACCCACCTTTGCAAATCATTAGCAAGTTAGTTACTCCAATTGTAGCAAGTTGTTTTGATAATGTTTGTGCATGTTGTCACCTTCCATCTGTGACAAATTGGATTGATGATGATGATGATGAT
>Ga0116228_10001206_pt1 | contig 21205 bp, 25 predicted proteins | sample S1TSphfallax_2_FD_89694 | JGI IMG/M metagenome (GOLD analysis project Ga0116228, IMG submission 89694) | Host-associated microbial communities from peat moss isolated from Minnesota, USA - S1T2_Fc - Sphagnum fallax MG | ecosystem: Host-associated > Plants > Peat moss > Unclassified | place...
GAATGCTTCGAGGCGCGCGGCGTCGGTCGAGAACGGAGATCGGGACACGTCGCCTTGCTCAGGCGCTCTTGGCGAAAATTCCCCTTGCCAAGCGATAGAGCAGATACCCGATCGCGACGACGACGGCGAGCGCGACCGCGAGGTCGCCGATGCCGCTCAACGCCGCCGCGTCGAATCGCGCAAACGGGCTCGCCGCGAGGTTGTGGCGCGCGTCGATGTCGCCGAGGATTCCCTGCGGCTCCCACGTCGTGTCGGTGTCCATGTTCTGGATGCGCCCGTCGGGATCGATCTCGACCGTGTTCTCGCTGTGGATGATCCCAACGTTCGGATCGGGCACCGCGACGATGCCGAAGCGCGCCGCGAAATCGAGCGTCGGCTGCACGTCACCGACCGCGAGCGTCCACACGCCGGGCTTCGCGCCGAACATGCGGCCGTACCGCGCGAGCACCGGCGGACGATCGTACGACGGATCGAGCGTCACTTCGACGAGGTGCAGCCGGCGCGAGCCGCGCAGGCGCTGCAACGCGTTGAACTTGGCCGACACGAGCGGGCACATCTGCGGATCCTGACAGCGCGTGTAGATGAAGGCCAGCACGACGTCCTGGCCGCGGTACTGAGAAAAGCGAAACGGCCGCCCGCGCTGATCGACGAAAGCCTCATCGGGCACGATGTCGCCGAGACGCAGCGGGACGACGTGCGGTGCGGCGATCGCGGCGGTGACGCGCTGCGTGGTCTCGACGGTGACGTCGCGCAGCGTCCAGGGATCGGTATGCGCGTCGACGGTCGCGTCGATCGTGTTGCCCGGCTCGAGCTGGTTGATCTTCGCGCGCGGGACGATGCGGAACGGCATCGTCATCGACGGCATGCCGCCGAACGCATCGTGGCGGACGACCGCTTCGCCGTTCTGCGGCGTCAGCCCGAGGATGACACCGTGGAGGTGATCGCTCGCCGCGTTCGCTGCGCCGGCCACCGCGAGGCCCATCGCCGCGACCGCGACGGCAAGCACGTGCCGCGCCGCCCGCGCACGTCGGCCGATCCGCTGCTGCATGATACGATCAACGTTCGGAACGCCCATGTGTTTCCCGGCATCAAACAAATGCGTTACTGCGGCAAAAGTGTGAAGGCCGATCACCGCGGGCGCGCTGAAACGGATCAAACGATGAAATTCTTCCGGTATGCTGCCGGCGGAGCGGCACTCCTCGCATTTGCACTGGCGATCTTGGGCAGTTGGGTGCGCATCAACGGCGCGGGCATGACGTGCCCGGATTGGCCGAAATGCCGGGGTGCGCTGGTGCCGACGCTCAGCGGCGGCGTGGTCCTCGAATGGAGCCACCGCGTGCTTGCCATGGCGGTCGGCTTCGTGATCGTCGCGGCATTCGTCGCGGGCTGGCGCATGCGGCGCGAGATCGCCGGCGTCGTGCCGACGCTGATCGCGCTCGTCGCCATCTTCGTGCTCCAGGTCAGCCTCGGCGGCGTCACGATCTTCCAGGCCAACAGCCCGCCGTCGGTGATGATGCACTGGGGCGCCGCCATGCTGCTGCTCACCACCCTCATCGTTCTCAGCATGCTGGCGATCCTCGCACCGCGCGCCGGCTCGGGTGTGCCGGCGATTCGCGGCGGAACGCCGTTCCCGGCGCTGGCCGTGGCCACGTTCTTCGCCTACGTCACGATGTGCATCGGCTCGTTCGTCAGTTCGAGCGGCGCCGGGCTCGCCTGTGCGACCTTTCCGTCATGCGACGGAACGCTGACCGGATCGTCGACGCCGCAGCTTTTGCAGATGCTCCACCGCATGGCGGCCGGCACGTTCTTCGTCGCAGCCTTGACCGCGGCGGCCTTCGCCGCCCAGAGCGGGATGGCGCGCGTTCGGGCCTGGGCGATCGCCGGCGCGAGCCTCACGCTGTTGCAAGTCGCGCTCGGCATCGGTAACGTGGTGTTGCGCATGCCCACGCTCTTGCGCGAAGCGCACGCCGCCAACGCGGTTCTGACGTTCCTCGTCTTCGTTGTTGCGACGTTTCTCTCCACGCTCGACCCCGTCGACGAACGGGTATCGGTGACCACAGGACTTGCAATGCGGCGGGCGGTATGAGGCGCGCGTTATGAGTTCGGTTCGGTTACGCTCACTTGAGGAAAGAATGCCGTGGCACGCGTAGCACCGTCCGCACCGCAGATCATCGCGACCAAGGGTATCGGCCCGGGGTTCGTCCCGTTCACGATCGTGCTGACGATCATCAACGTCGCGATCGCGCTCGCGGTCATCTATCTGCCGCTCAACTTCTTGCTGCCGCAAGAGTCGAATCCGGCCAGCGACAGCGCGGTCGGCATCGACGCGCTCTTCAAGTTCATGACCGTCTTCGGCTCGGCGATCACGATCTACGTGAGCGGCTACACCGCGTACTTCGCATGGGTGTTCCGCCGCCGTCCGGACGAGGCGATCAACACGGTCGGCGTGCCGATCCACGACGCGCCGAAGCTCGAGTTCTGGTGGACGCTGCTGCCCACGGTGCTGCTGGTCGTCCTGATGGCGTTCACGATCGTCGTCTGGAAGCAGATCAACTTCCCGACCTCGGCCGCCGCGCTCACGATGGAAGTGGTCGCGCACCAATTCAATTTCGAATTCCGCTACCCGGGACTCTCCGGCTCGCTGTACTCGCCCCAGGGTGAGATGCACTTGCCGGCCGGCAAGCCGATCAAGATCCTCATCTCCTCGGGCGACGTGATCCATCAGTTCTGGGTGCCGGAGTTCCGGCTGAAGGCCGCCGCCGTGCCGGGCCTGGTCACCGAGCTCAACGTCACCCCGACGCACAACGGGCGCTACGACATCGTCTGTTCCGAGTATTGCGGCGTCAACCACAGCATCATGCAGGCGCAGCTCGTCGTCGAGCCGCCGGACAAGTTCGACGCGTGGCTCTCGCACGAGCGGGTCGCGGTCGCCGCGACCGCGGGACAGGTCCAGCTCGCCGGCGGCGACGCCGGGGCCGGAAAAACGACCTTCACGGCGAAATGTTCGGCCTGCCACAACGCAGCCGGCAGCTACGATCAGAAGATCGTCGGCCCGGGCCTCAACCATCTCACCGACGACCCGGCCCACCCGAAGCTCGTCAACGGCGATGATCCGTCGCCCGAGAACATCGCGATGCTGCTCGTCAAGGGCTATCAGGGACCGATCGGCGTGATGCCCAACCGCCAAGCGAACGGCCTCAGCGATGCCGACATCGCCAATCTCGTCGCTTACCTGATCAGTTTGAAGTAAGGGAAAGAGGAGCTACCGTGAGCGTCACCGCTCATCCGATCGACCTGCACGAAGCGCACGATCACATCCATCCGGCGCCGCAGGGATTCATCGCGAAATACGTGTTCTCGATCGACCACAAGGTCATCGCGATGCAGTACTTCGTGACCGGCCTGCTCTTCATGCTGGTCGGCGGGTCGTTCGCCGAACTGATCCGCCTGCAGTTGTGGAACCCCAAGGGCACGTTCATGGAGTATCACACCTACAACCAGATGTTCACCATGCACGGCACGGTGATGGTTTGGCTGGTGTTGATTCCGCTCGTGACGGGGTCGCTCGGCAACCTCATCATGCCGCTGCAGATCGGCGCGCGCGACGTGGCCTTCCCGTGGCTCAACATGCTGAGCTTCTGGCTGATCCCCGTCTCCGGACTGATTCTCTTCAGCTCGTTCTTCGTCGGCGCACCCTCATCGGGCTGGACGGAGTACCCGCCGATCTCGATTCAGCAAGGTCCGGGCGGCGCGCTCTGGTCGCTCTCGATCATCGTGGTCGGCATCAGTTCCACGCTGACCGGGTTGAATTTCATCGTCACCATCTTCAAGATGCGCGCGCCGGGCATGACCTGGACGCGCATGCCGCTCTTCACCTGGGCGACGTTCTCGACCGCGATCCTCAACCTGTTCGCGACGGTGGCCCTCTCGGCCGCACTGCTCGCGCTGTTCTTCGCGCAGGTCTTCGACGTGCCGTTCTTCGATGCGGCGCGCGGCGGCAGCCCGTTGCTCTACGAGCACATGTTCTGGTTCTACTCGCATCCGGCGGTGTACATCTTCATCTTGCCGGCGTTCGGCGTGATCTCCGAGATCTTGCCGACGTTCGCGCGCAAGACGATCTTCGGCTATAAGATGATCGCCTTCTCGTCGCTCGCGATCGCGGTGCTCGGCTTCACCGTCTGGGCGCACCACATGTTCCCGAGCGGCATCGCGCCGTGGCTGCAAATCCCGTTCATGGTGCTCACGTACCTGATCGGCATCCCGACCGGCATCAAGATCTTCTCGTGGATGGCGACGCTCTGGGGCGGCCGCATCCAGTTCACCACGCCGATGCTCTACGCGACCGCCTTCATCGGCACGTTCTCGTTCGGCGGCATCACCGGCATCTATCTCGCCTGCGTGCCCGTCGATCTGCACGAGCACGGCAGCTACTTCGTGGTCGGCCACTTCCACTACGTGGTCGCCGGCGGCGCGGTCGCCGCGTTCTTCGCGGGCCTCTACTACTGGTTCCCGAAGGCGACCGGCCGGCTCCTCAACGAGCGGCTGGGCAAACTCGGCTTCTGGCTGTTCTTCATCGGCCTGACCGGCACGTTCTTGCCGATGCACTGGCTCGGCCTCGAAGGCATGCCGCGCCGCTACGCCTCGTATGAAACGTTCGCGAAGGCGTTCCCCGACGCAGTGTTCTGGAACCGCTTCGAATCGGTGTTCTCGTTCTTCATGGTCGCCTCGGTCGGGCTCATCGCGTTCAACATCTTCACGGCCATCCGTAGCGGCCGCAAAGCGGGCAACAACCCGTGGGGCGCGCGCACGCTCGAGTGGATGATCAGCTCGCCGCCGCCGTACTACAACTTCAAGAAGATCCCGATCGTACTCGACCGGCCGTACGACTTCACCGCGCCGCTCCCGTACCTGAATCTCGATGAAGAGCCCGATCCGTATCCGGTTCCGAGCGAAGCGGTGCTCGAACGTCCGCGCGTCGCCGTCCCCGTGGGTGCTTGATGGCGGTCGAATCCACGTTCGGCCAACCCTCGCCGCTGCTCGAACGAGCGGCGGTCGAGGCGCGCTATCACAACGTCGACGCGCTCTACGAAGAGACGCGCGACATGCGGCTCTTCGGCTTCATCCTGTTTCTGCTCGCCGACTGCGTCCTCTTCTCGTCGTTCATCTTCGCGTATCTCTTCTTGCGCGCGTCGGCGCCGACGTGGCCGCCGGTCGTCAACGGAACGCAGATCGGCCGGCTCGACGTCGCGTTCGGCGCGCTCAACTCGATCGTGCTCTTCGGATCCGGTGTGACGATGCACTTCGCACTCGAAAGCTGGAAGAATCTCAAGACGCGCGCCTTCAACGTCTGGATCGTGACGACGACGCTGCTCGGCATCGCCTTTCTCCTGGGCCAAGCGCACGAGTACACGAGCGCACCGGCCGGCTTGACCTGGAGCGGAAACGCGTTCGGCGCCACGTACTTCACGCTGACGGGGCTGCACGGTTTTCACGTGTTCGCCGGCGTGTGTTACCTGATCGTGCTGACGATCCAGGCCAACCGCGGCGTCTATACCGGCTCGAAGTACTTCGGGCTCACGGCCGGAACGCTGTACTGGCACTTCGTCGACGTGATCTGGGTGCTGCTCTTCGTCCTCTTCTATCTCTGGTAACCGCTATGGACATTGCCATCGTCGAGCGCGGCATCGCGCTCATCGCCTCGATCATCGTCGGTGCCACCGCATCGTGGCAACTCAAGAACGAACTCTCGACGCGCGGGCTCGACGCCACCGCGACGAAAGTGCTGCTAGGGCTGCTCGTGATCGGCTGCTTCGTCGTGTTCTTCGCCTCGATCAACGTCTTGGGGAACTTCGCATCATGAACGAGCACAAGGATTTCGGCCTGCGCCCCTCAGCGGGCATCTCCTCGGCGGTGCTGGTGTTCTTTTTCGTCGTCACCCTGATCATCTTCTGGCAGGGCGGCAACGTCGTGAGTTCCGCGAAGTCGGGCCACGTGTGGCCCGCCGGCGACTCGACCAAAGTCCAGCTCCCCGCCGCGAACCCCTAAGGGTTCAGTTGCGGCCGTCGCGCCGCTGCGCGTAGGCCGCCGGCGCGCCGATGCCGAGCGCCGGAATATCGTCGGGCAGCACGCCGGTCGAACGGCCGTCGATGCGCAGCACGCCGCCGTACTCGGTGAACTCCACGTGCGCGGGCCACGGATCGTCGCGCTCGATCGCATCGGGCCGGCTGCCGAGCAGCCATTCACCGAGCACGTCACCGCGCTCATCGAGCACCGCGACGTAGTAGTTCGGATCTTGAAACGGCACCAGTTCCAGGCGATAGCGCACGTAGCCGTCGACGATCCAGATCGGGCCGAGCGTTTCGATCATGGCGCGCGTGACGGGCAGCATCAGGATCGTCGCGTAGATCGCGAAGAGCACCGACGCTCCGGCGAAGATCGGCGCGACGAAGATCGCACCCTCTTGCCGGCGCACGAGCAGTCCGACCGCGAGCACCGCGAAAAAGAGCGAGATCGTCAGCGGCTCGACGGCGATGAAGAAGCGGCCCCAGAAGCCGCGTTGCACGACCCGGCGCTCGGCCGGTCGCCACGGACGTCGCGCAATCGAGGAACGATACCACGACTTGGCCCGCATGAGGCCGACGTTTGGTGATGCCGGACTCCGTACCTCTCGGTGCGAATATTCTGCAACCGATCGAAGTCGAATGGACGCATCATGAAGGTTTTCACTTACGTCGCGCGCACCGCGGCGATCGTCGTCGCACTGCTTGCGGCCGCCGCCGCGCCGTCGCCGGCCGCCGTCGAGCCGATGACCGGCGTCGTCGTCGCGGTTCTGCCGGGCCAGCATCAGGTCGTCGTGCGGCACGATGCGTTCGACAACATGCCCGCGATGACGATGAACTTCACGGTGAAGCCGCTCGCGCAACTCGCGTCGCTCAAGGCCGGCGACCGCATCGCGGCCGGCGCGGATTTCGGACCCGACGTAGCCGTGCTCTCGAACGTTCGCGTGACGGGCTCGCTCAACAGCGCGATGCACGTCGTGCACGACGTAGCGCCGCTCAACGTCGGCGACGCCATGCCGTTGACCGAGTTCTTCGATCAGCGCGGCCAGGCATTCGACTTCCAGGATTTGCGCGGCCAGACCGTCGTGCTCGCGTTCGTCTACACGCGCTGCAAAGATCCGCGCATGTGCCCGCTCGTCTCGTCGAACTTCCACGTGTTGCAGCGCAAGCTCGCCGGGTTGCCGGTGCACCTGGTCGAGATCACGCTCGATCCGACCTACGACACGCCGCGCGTGCTGGCGAATTACGGCCGGCGCTTCGATGCGGATCCGGCGATGTGGTCGCTCGGCACGGGTCCGGCGAACGTGGTCAACGATTTCGCCGCACGCTTCGGCATCGCGGTCTTCCCCGATCAGACCGGCGGTCTGATCCACTCCGAACGCACCGCAATCGTCGACCGTGACGGGCAGATCGTCGACTTGCTCGACGCGGCGGCCTGGAACCCGTACGACGTCATCGCGGAAGTGCAGTCGCTCAGCAACGTTCCCTCCAACCCGATCGCGCGCATCGACTACGAGCTCTCGAAATTCAGCGGCGCGCTCTGCGGCAACAGCCTCGCGGGCTATTCCGGCTTACTCGAGCTGGGACTCGTGCTGATGATCTTCTGCGGCGCGAGCTGGATCCTGTACTACGCCGCTCGCAAGATCTTCATCGAGAACGCCTGATCGCGGCGCGGCGTCGCCGCGCAGACGCACCGCCGCATAGATGATGCAGCCGGTGACGATGTTGAGCATCGTTCCGCCGATCGCCGCGAGAAACTTCAAGTCCGCATCGATGTGCCACTCGCTCGCGGAGACGAACGAGATGAGGAGCGCGAACGCCGCGACGCCGAGGAGCGCCGCCACCAGCAGCCGCCACTCGAGGGTGCGCGTTCGTATCACGGGGTCTACCAAGAACTGCCCTTTCGTTCGCTACGGTTTGACCGTCGAGCGTCGCTCGGCGGCCACGCCGTTCGCAAAACTTCGCACCAGCGCGTCGAGGTTCGAGAGCGCGGTACCGACGACCACGGCCCCCGCGCCCGCGCCGATTGCCGCGCGGGCCTGCGACGGTGTCGCTACGCCACCTTCGAGAATCACGAAGGCCCCGCCCGCCGCCGCCTCCGCAACGAGATCGATCGCCGGAAGCGGGCGACCGCGCGTTTCGTCGGTGTACCCGCTCAGCGTCGTGCCGACGATGTCCGCACCGGCCGCCGCCGCGGCACGCAGATCCGTCGCGGTCGAACAATCGGCCATCGCGAGCGCCCCGCGCGCGTGGATCGCCGCGACGAGCGCGCCGACCGAATCGCCGTCGGGCCGCACGCGATCGGTCGCGTCGAACGCGACGACGCCGGCACCGGCGCCGACGATCTCGTCGACCTCGCGCAGCGTCGGCGTGATGTAGGGTGCGAAGCCCGCATACGCGCGCTTCACCAAGCCGACGATCGGCACGTCGACGGCCGCACGAACGGCGGCAATGCGCTCGCCGCCCTCGATGCGCACGCCGGCGGCGCCGTTGGCGACGACGCAGCGCGCCAGGAGCGCCACCGTTGCGGGCGTGTTGAGCACCGATTCGGGTTCCGGCTGGATCGAGACGACGAGCCCGCCGCGCAGCCGCTCGAGCATCAGGCGGGAACGGCGATCGCGGGACGCGGCAACCCGGCCGCGTCGAAGGCGAGCAACGCCGCGCCGACGGCGGGCTCGTGGAGCGCATCGACGACCCGCACGTGCGTCGCGCGGGCGAGGTTGGCGCGGATCGCGGCGGCGACCAGCGGATGCTCCGCGATGCGACCGACGAAGGCGACCGGCAACGCACCGCCGGTATCGCTGCGAACCGCGAGCGTCCGGGCGAGGCCCGCGAGCGCGGCCGCGGCCTCCTCGATGATCGCCGCCGCGCTGCCGTCGCCGAGCCGGGCCGCATCGAGGACGACGCGCGCGAAGCCCGCGACGTGCGGCCGCTCGATCCGGCCGAGCGAGACCGCCCGCACGAACGCGCGCAGATCCGGCACGTCGAAATACGCCAGCGCCGCATCGCCGAGATCGGTCGATTTGCCGCGGTCGGCGGCTTCCATCGCCTCGGCGAGCGCGGTCCGGGCCATGGCGAACGCGCCGCCCGCGTCGCCGAAGAGATAGCCGTACCCGCCCGCCCGGATCGCCGCCGCGCTCGCGGTTTCGGCGTACCCCGCCGAGCCCGTCCCGGCGATCACGACGCCGGCCGGCCGTTCGGCGACCGCGCCCGCCAGCGCGATCACGGCATCGTGCACGTAGGAGACGACCGGCGCGGGGAAGCCCGGCTCGCGCCCGTGCCAGGCACCCTCGTAGCCGCTCAAGCCGACCACCACCGCATCGAGCCGGGTATCGCTCGGCAAGCGCGCAGCGGCCAGCGCCTGCGCGAGCGCGCGCAGACACGCTACCGCCGCACGCTCGGAGTCGGCGCTTTGTCCGACGTGATCGCTCGGCCCCGCGCTGCCGCGCCCGAGGACCTCGCCGTCGCCATCGACGACGACCGCGACGGTCGAGGTCTGACCGCCGTCGATGCCCGCGACCAAGCTCACGCGCTACGCCTCATCGGGCCGATGTTCGGCGGCGGCGCGCTCGCGCGCTGCCCGCGGACGGAAACGTTCGATCTCGCCGGAGGCCTCGCCGTGATGGTAGAGTTCGTGCGCGATCGCAGCGTCGATGTGCTCGCGCACGGCGCACGACGATCCGACCGGCAACGCGCGCGTGTTGATGCGAATCACCGGCCCCGCGGGATCGTACTCGGAGACCAGCGTCGCGCTGCCCCAGTCGCCGAGATCGGCCAACTCGATCGCCACGCCGCGCGCGCGTGCGATCGTGCGCGGGTCAGGCACGTGCGAGATCCGGCCGGCGCAGGTCGACGCCGTCGGCGATCAATCGCGCGCGCAACCGCTGCGGGTCGAGCGTCCGCGGCGTGACGCCGTCGAAGAGCGAGAGCGCCGCCGCCGTGCCGGCCGCTTGGCCGAGCGTCATCACGGTCGGTGTGAGCCGGGTCGACGCCAGCGCCTCGTGCGAGGTCGAGATGCAACGGCCGGCGACGAGCAGGTCGTCGACCTCGAGCGGCACGAGACAGCGATAGGGAATCTCGTACGATGCGCCGGCCGGCAGACGATGGGTGGTCGTGCCGCTGCCCGCCGGGTTGTGGATGTCGATCGGGTACGCACTGCGCGCCACCGCGTCGTCGAACGTGCGCGCTTCGAGCACGTCGGCGGCGGTCAGCGTGTACTCGCCGACGATGCGGCGCCCTTCGCGAATGCCGATCTGCGTTGCGGTCGCGGCGATGCGCGCGTGCTCGAAGCCCGGCACACGTTCGCGAAAGAAACGCAGCAGCCGCATCGTCTGCGCGCGTGCTTCGATTTCGGCGCGGGTGAGATCGTCGGGATCGAGCGGATCGATGTCGGTCACGCGCGTCATGTTCACCGTTACTTCATCGGGATAGGGCGAGATGAAGAACGACACGAGTTCGCGCGGCACGTCGACGCCATCGGCTTGCGCGGTCTGCCAGAGTTCGTAGAGACCGGCCACGGCGGTGAGGTTGGCGGCGTTGCGTTCGTGCGATTTGAGCGAGGAGCGCAGTTGTTCGGGATGCCGCCGCACGTAGGCTGCGAGCGCGTCGAGATCGACGTGACTGAGGCGAAACATCAAGCTCGCCGGTTGCACGCGCCCGCGTTCGTCGCCCTGCAACATCGCGCAGCCTGCGTTGGCGGCCACGAAGGCATCGGCGGTCGCGTCGATCGTGCGCTTCGCGCGCACGTTGCGCGGGCCGGCGACGGTGGCGAAGCGCGCGCCGCGCACCGCGCCGTGCGGATCGCGCAGCGTGTCGACGACGAGCGCGTGCAAGAGCAGCTGCACGTTCGACTCGCGCATGAGGTCGAACAGGAGCGCCTTGTGCAGTTCGGGATCGAACGGCGTGATGGTCGGTACGTAATCGGATGCGTCGGCGATGTGTCCAGGCGAACCGCCGAGCGCGACGAGGCGCTGCACGATTTCCTCGGCGATCCCGCCGACGATGCGCTCGCTGCCGGAATGGAACGTCATCCACGGGCCGACCATCGCCGCCGTGGCGGTGCCGCCGAGGAAGCCGTAGCGTTCGACCAGCAGCGTCTGCGCGCCGCAGCGTGCCGCGGCGAGGGCTGCCGCGCAGCCCGCATTTCCGCCCCCGACCACCAGTACGTCGACCTCCCGCACCCCGGCGTCTTCGGCAACGGTCCCGCCGAGGCCACCCGCGAATGGAGGCGCGTGTTTACCAAGTCCCAAGCGTTCTACGAAGCGATCTACGACGCGCGCGGTAAGGATTATGCGGCCGAGGCCGCGTGGTTGCGAGCCGCGATCGCCGCGGCCAATCCCCGCGCGAAGCGCATCCTCGACGTCGCCTGCGGCACGGGCGCGCACTTGCGCTATCTGCATCGTCACTTCACCGTGGCGGGCGTCGACGCCGATCCGGCGATGATCGCGATCGCCAAGGAACGCCTGGGCGACGTCCCGCTCAGCGTCGCGCGCATGCAGGACCTCACCGTCGACGAGCCGTTCGACGCGCTGATCTGCCTGTTCGGCTCGATCGGCTACGTGCAAGACGAAGCGGAATTGCGCACGACGATCGCGCACTTCGCCGATGCCGTCGGCCCGGGCGGGCTCGTCATCGTCGAGCCGTGGCTGCATCCCGACGACTGGCGCGACGGCACGGTCGACGCATCGTTCGTCGATCAGCCGAACCTGAAAATCGCGCGCATCAGCACGAGCGAACGCTACGATACGACCTCGGTGATCCGCTACGAGTACCTCGTCGGCGAAGCGACGGGCGTGTCGGGCTTCACCGAAACGCATCGTCTGCAGCTCTTCACCAACGATCAGTATCTCGCCGCGTTCGACGCCGCCGGCCTGCGCCCGCGCAACGAACGCTCCGACCTCTTCTACCGCGGCCTCTACATCGCCGCAAAACGCTGACCCCCGCCGAGCGCGACGCGCCCCTCGTACGCGCGGGCGAGCGTAGGTTAGGCGCGGCGAGGGATGGCGATGATTGCGAGCACGCCGGTGTCGCTTGCGGCGGTGAGGTCGTCGGCGACGAGGGCGAGCACCGAGTCGGCGTCGACGCAGCCGGCGAGTTCGATCGTGCGCGCGCCGGCGAGCAGCCACAGGTCGGGGAGGACGCGGCCGACGTCGCCGTAGGCGGTATGCTCGTCGATCGCGGTGCGCAGCGCCGCCGCGCATTGCGCACCCGTCGTCGCGTAGGCGATGCCGTTCGGTGCGACGACGCGCACGACGGCGCGCTCGTCGACGACGGCGAGCGCGCGGCCGCACCGCACGACGTCGAACGCGGGCGTGCGCACGACGAACGAAGGCGTATCGTCCGCGGCCCCGAGTGCGCGCCTCGCGGTGCCGCTCGTCGGACGGATCGCGCGAGCCGCGGCCGCGAGGCGTTCGTCGTCGCTCGCGCGCACGAGTGCGCTCGCGCCTTCGACGAGCGCCGTTGCGCCCGAGGCGGTCGCGCGCACGCGATTGCGCGCGCGGTCGATGTCGACCACCACCTCCACGCGATCGGGCGCGGCTCCGCTGCGGATCGCCGCGTCGATCGCTTCGCGCCGGATACGCACGAGATCCTCGGGTGATGGATCGACGATCGTGCGTTCCACCACGTCGCGCACGAGCGCGAGCGCGACGCCGAGCGGCGAGATCACCTCGGCATCGCGCGCGATGCGATGCTCGAAGCCGAGTGCCGCGGCCGCGAACGGTACCAGCGCCGCTGCCCCGCCCCCGCCGCCGACCAGCACGACGGCGGCGCGATCGAGTTCGTAGTCGGCGATCAGTTCGTCAATCGCCGCGCGCAACGTCGCGGTCGCACGCTCGAGGATCGCGCGCGCCAGCCCCGCGGCATCGAGTCCGAGCGGCGCGCCGACGCGTTCGCACGCGCGCCGTGACGCCGCAGCGTCGCCGTATGCGAACGCCGTCGCGGGCACGAGCCCGAGCACGTTCGCAGCGCACGTCGGCGTGATCGCGATGCGTACGTCACCGTCGTGCAGCGCGGCGACGCCGTCGGTCGCAACGGCGGCGCGTTCGATCGTCGCGAGATCGGAGAACGCGGCATAGCGATAGCCCGCGATGTGCGCCGAGCGCGGACCGACCGCAGCGATGCGGCCGTGCGCGATCGACGCCAGCGATCCGCCCGCGACGCCGAGCGTACGCACGTCGAGCGTGTGCAAGAGCGTGCGGTGCCCGCCGATGCGCGCCGGCCGCAGTTGCGGACGGCCGCGACGAATCACCGAGCAATCCGCGCTCGTGCCGCCGACCTCGATGAAGATGCCGTCGGTCACGTTCTCGTGGAAGAGCGCGCCCGCGATGCCGGCCGCGGGGCCCGAGAGCATCGTTAGGATCGGCCGGCGTTCGACCTCGGCGACGTCCATCACGCCGCCGTCGGAACGCATGATCATCAGCGGTGCGGGGATGCGCGCGTCGGCGACCGCGCGTTGCGTCACGCGCGACGTGCGCAGCATGCGCGGCAGGATGGCGGCGTTGAGCGCCGCCGTTCGCGTGCGCGCGCGCAAACCATACATCGTCGAGACCTCGCTACCGCAGGTCGCGGCGAGGCCGCGTTCCCGCGCGCGATCGACGAATTCGCGTTCCCGCGCAGGCCGATCGACGCCGAACGCGTCGCTCGCCACGAACGCTTCCACGCCCGCTCCGCGCGCGCGCTCGAACACGACGTCGCCGGCGGCCGCATCGAGGTAGACCGGCGCGAGCTGCACGCCGTCCGCGAGCGGGATCGGCGCGAAACGCATCGACGCACGCGCAAAGCGTCCGCCGAAGCGCACGATGCCGACGCGCGCCACGTCGCCTTCGAGCAGCGCGTTCGTCGCCTGCGTCGTGGAGTGCGCGATGAAGGCGACGTCGTTCGCGTCGATCGCGTGCTCGCGCAGCAGCCGCTCGAGCCCCGCGACGATGCCCGCCGCCACGCCGTCGGCATGATCGTGCGTGGTCGGCACCTTGACCGCAGCCACGAGCGCACGCGTGACCGCGTCGACGGCGACGACATCGGTGAACGTGCCGCCGACGTCGATGCCGACGCGAATCTTACGCGTCGACGCGCACCACCAGCGTGACCAGCCGCATCGCGTACGACGCGGCGGCGAACCGGTCGAGCAGCTCGTCGATCGCGGCGTGCATCGCATCGCACGCGGGGCCGCTCTGCGGCAGATACGACGAACTCGTGGCGCGCTGGTGCACGCCGGCACGATCGAGATCCTGATGGTTGCGAAACGCAAAACGCTGCGTGCGCGGCGGATCGATCGCCGCGAACGCCTCGAGCGCGTTCGCCCGCATCTCCTCGGTCGCTTCGAGTGCGAAGCGCCGCACGATGTCGCCGTATGCGGCGGTGAACGGATCGCTCTCGTCGCGTTCGTTGTACACCGCCGCCATGCAGCCGCCGGGGCGGAGGATGCGTCGCGCTTCCACGACGCCGGCCGGATGATCGACCCAATGCCAGGCCTGAAACGCGACGACCGCATCGACCGACGCGGGCGCGAGCGTCGTCGCTTCGGCGGTGCCGTCGATCCAGTCGACGCGTGGATCGGGTTCGGCGGCCGCGCGCATCTTCGCGTTGGGCTCGATGGCGAGGACGCGCGGTCCGCACGATGCGATCAGGCGCGACGAGATCCCCGTGCCGGCGCCGAGATCGGCGACGACGAGCGACGCCGGATCGCCGCGTCCCGCCACGATCGCATCGATTGCCTCGATCGGATACGAGGGCCGCGCCGCGACGTACGCGCCGGTGAGGTTGCTGAAGCGATCGACGTAGCTCACGCGGTGACCGGCGCGCGCAACGCGCTCGCGAGCTCGTCGTAGAGATACGTCATCGTCTCGATGCCGCCGAAGAATTGGCCGAGATCGAACTTCTCGTTCGGCGCGTGGATCGCGTCGTCGGGCAAGCCGACGCCGATCAGCACTTGCGGGAGCCCGAGGATGCGGTCGAACGACGATACCGGGCCGATCGTGCCGCCCGTGCCGATGAAGACCGGCGGTTTGCCGAAGCCGCGTTCCATCGCGCGCGCGGCGGCGAGCACGGCCGGGTGATCGTGCGACGTCTCGACCGCGCGTACGTCGCCGTCGGTCGTCACCTCCACGCGCACGCCGCGCGGCGCGAGCGATCGCAGATAGTCGCTCACGACCTGCTTCACGTGCGCCGGTTCCTGCGCCGGCACCAAGCGCGCGGAGATCTTCGCGCGCGCGAACGACGGCACGATCGTCTTCGCGCCGGCGCCCTGATAGCCGCCGTACATGCCGTTGATCTCGAGCGTCGGACGCATCCACACGCGTTCGAGCGGCGCGTACCCCGCCTCGCCGAAGAGCGCGTCGACGCCGAGCGCGCGCGCTTCGGCCGCCTCGTCGAACGGCAGCCCCGCGTACACCGCGCGTTCGCTCGGCGTGAGCTCGCGCACGCCATCGTAGAATCCGGGCACGCGCACGCGACCGTCGGCATCTTTGAGCGCGGCGAGCATCTGCGCGAGCGCTTCCAACGGGTTGCGCACGTTGCCGCCGTAGTACCCCGAGTGCAGGTCGCTCGCCGGCCCGTGCACGGTGATTTCCCAGTGCACGAGGCCACGCAGCGAAACGGTGAGCGAGGGAACGTCCTCCGCGAACACCGCGGTATCGGAGACGACGACGACGTCGCACGCGAGCCGTTCGCGTTCGCGAGCGAGGAACGACTCGAAGTTGGGCGAGCCGATCTCTTCCTCGCCCTCGACGACGACCTTCACGTTGAGCGGTAAGCGACCGTTCACGCGCAGGTGCGCTTCAAGCGCCGCGACGTGCATCAGCACTTGGCCCTTGTCGTCGACCGAACCGCGACCGTAGAGCTTGCCGTCGCGCACCGCCGCCTCGAACGGCGGCGACGTCCACAACTCGTACGGATCGGCGGGCTGCACGTCGTGATGGCCGTAGATCAGCATCGTCGGCGCGCCCGGCGCGCCGAGCCACTCGCCGTAGGCGACCGGATGGCCGTCGGTCTCGAGCACGGTCGCCGTGAGTCCGGCGGCGCGCATGCGTGCCACGGCAGTCTCGGCGGACGCGCGCACGTCACCCGCATGCGCGGGCTGGGCGCTGATCGACGGACACGCGATCCACGCGGTCAACTCATCGAGATAGCGCTGCCGGTTCTCCCGGACGTAGTCGATGCGCGCATCATCGTTTGCCATGCCGCCCACTTCGTGCCGGCGCGCGCGCGCCACTTCAGCGGAGGGCCGACGGTACGACCGTTCAAGCGCGGTCTCCCCCTTGGCATCATCGGCATCGGCGCGAATCGCGCTAGCCGCCGCCGCGTCGCACGAGCGGCCGTTTTTCCGGCGTGTCTTCGAGGGCGATCCGCACGCGCAGGCGTACGCCGCCGATGGTCAGCACGAATCCCGTTCCGATCCACTCCATCGCTCAGGCCTCCCGGCGCGTCCACAGGCCGACGGCGATCGCGACGAGCACGCACGCGAGAAGCCACACGATCAGAGCGCGTTCGTCGGGCGCCCCTTGCCAATACGAGGCGGCCCGTCCGTCAGAGGACGCGCTCGTCGAGCCGTTGATGTACGCGAGCGGGTTGAAGACGTTGAGCAACCGGACGATCGTATCGATCGTCGCGTTGATGTGGACGGTGAGCGAGGCGAGAATGAGCGCGCCCGGCCACAGGAAGCCGACGACGACGCCCGTGTTCGCCGGCAGCGCGCTCGTGATCGCGGCGATCAGTGCAAACCACATGAGGGCAACGCCGAGCGAGAGCGCGAGCACGGTGGAAACGGCCGGAGCGCCGGTGATCGAGCCCCCGCATCCCGCGACGACGCCCAAGATGACCAGCCACGCGAAAACGTACGCGGCGACGACGGCAACCACATCGACGGCGACGATCCTCAGGGCAATCAACGGTCGCGCGACCGGCTTGGTCCATGTCAGCGCGAGGGTGTGCCCCTCCTTGTTGAGTGAGAGCCCCACCGACGTCGCGAAGATCATCGCGAGAAACATCGCGATCGTGGCGAGAGCTACGGCGGGAATATCGGGCCCGTTCATGCGGGTACCGTCCACGCTGACGACGGTGATCGAGTGCACGTGTTGCACGGTCAGCACGAGCACGATGCCGATCGCCGCGATGACCGCGGCCCACCAGAGCGACCACGTGCGCAGACGGAGTGTTTCGACGAGAAGCATCAGCGTTGGTCTCCCGCGACGGCGTTGAGGAAGATGTCTTCGAGATTGAGATCGATGGTGCGAATGCTCTTGGGCCGCAAGGCGAAGATGCGTTGAGCGATCTCGTCGCTGTCGCCGCGCGTCACGGCGCGCAGCGTCGTGCCGACCTGATCGATGCGCAGGATGCGCGGATCATCGGCGAGCCCGTTGAGGTGCGGCGGCGCTTCGGCGAACACGGCTTCGATGATCTTCTCGCCGGTCTTGAGTTCGTCGATCGTCTGGTTGACGATCAACTTGCCTTTGTTGAGGATCGCGACGCGATCGGCGGCGCGTTCCACCTGCCCGACATTGTGCGAAGAGAACAGGATCGTCGCTTCGTTCGCGGCGGCGTCGATCATCAGATCGAGCACGTAGCGCTGGTGTAACGGATCGAGTCCGCTCGAGGGCTCATCGAGGATCAGCACGCGCGGCCGGATCGAGAACGCAAGCGTGAGCCCGAGCGCCGAACGCATGCCCTTGGAAAGTTTCTTTGCCGACTTCTTCGGATCGAGTGAGAACATCGCGAGGATCTCGCGTGCTCGCGTATCGTCGTAGGTGCGATAGAGCCGGCGATAGACCGCCAGATGTTCGCCGACGGTGAGGTGATCCCAGAGGATCGCGCGCTCCGGCACGTACGCCAGCGTTTCGAACGTTTCGGCGCCGATCGGCTTGCCGCCGACCGCGACGGTGCCCGACGTCGGCTGCGTGAAGCCCAAGAGACACTTGAACGTCGTCGTCTTGCCGGCGCCGTTGGGCCCGAGCAAACCGCAGATCGAACCGGGCTCGATGTCGAGCGTGACATCGTCGACCGCGGTGAACGCGCGATAGCGTTTGGTGAGTGCGTGCAAACTGATGGCCGCGGTCATGCATTCTCCTCGGTGGGGTACCAGCGCGCGATCGATCGCGCAAAGAGTTCCTCGACATCGGCGCGTTCGAGCCCGAGCGATTTCGCATCGCGAATCGCGGCTTCGAGCGCGGCGAGGGCAATGTCGGCGACCGCGCGGCGCGCCTCGCCGACGGTGCCGTTGGCTCGCACGAACGAGCCGCGTCCCGGACTGGTCTCGATCACCCCGTCGCGTTCCAACTCGCGATAGACGCGCGCGACGGTGTTGGGGTTGATGGTCAGATCGAGCGCGAGCGCCTTGACGGTCGGCAGCTGCTCGCCGGGTGCGAGGCTGCCGAGCGCGACCGCCCGGGTGATCTGCTCGATGAGCTGCAGATAGAGCGGGACGCCGCTGCGCGGATCGACCGTGAATACGGCGGGCAAGTCGCTAGATCGACGGGCCCCAGCCGCGGAAGATCTGGTCGCGATCGCGGGTGTTGGGGCGAACGATGGTCGGCCGGCGGTCGGCCGCGGGGGTCACCGGGATGATCGTGTTCAGGGGGCGCTTCGGATCGTTCATGTGACGTCTCCTCAATGGACCAACGTACTGTTGTACTGTTGTGTTAGTACAATAGCCCAATGAGGCATCACTGTCAAGCACCCGCGCCTGCGCGTACGGGCAGCCCTAGAACACGACTTTGTAGACGGAGTCCGTGTACGACTGCGTCATCCAGAGGTTCCCATCGGGACCGATCACGACGGACGAGACATTCGAAACGCTCAGGACATACGCATTTGTAAGGACGCCGTCGACGAGACGCTGCGCCCCGTCGCCCAAGGCGAGCGCCGTCCAAACGGAGCCGTCATTCGCCGGCGCGACCAGATGCGGTCCGTTAGCGGGGCTTTGCGCGGCGTTTACTAGCGAGGTCGAACCGACGGCCAAGTACTCGACTGAAGTACCAAACGCATTGGTGCAGAGATACAAGTCCCCCGCCGAATCGATGCCGCCGGAATAGAAGTCGTACGTGGCGCCGAGACTCGACGAAACGAAGGTCGAGAGGTTGATCGATTGCAATGCCCCGCCGACGTTGGCGTAGACGGCGTTGGTGCCAGAGACGACGGGGATGTAGGTCGAGTCGCTGATGCTCCCGCTACTCGCAAACGCATGCGAACTGGGATCGAACGTTCCAATCGTCCCGGTCCCCGGCGCGCCCGAGTTCTGATAGAACGTCGCGACTTTTCCAAGTGCCGGTGCGAAAGCGATGCTGCTGATCGGAGCGGTAGCGGTATAGCTCACCCGGGATGCCGGCGCTGCCGCCGGAACGGCCCAAATGATACCGTTCCCCGAGTTGCCATCGTTCACGAAAATGGTTGCGGTACCGTCGGTCGCGAGGTCGATCAATGCGTTGCCGAACGCATAGGTCGTCATCGTGCCGTTGGGCGCGATGCGGACGAGTCCGCTCGGGGACTGGGTCGACACCCAGACGGCGCCATCGGGCCCGGTGATGATGTCCTGGACGAAATTCGCGGGCACCACGTAGCGTTGAAACGAGGCTTGGTACGTGATCGTCGCTGAGATCGACGGATGCGGCAGCGCTTCGGACGAGGTCGGTGTCAGCGTCGTTTGGATGAGCGAGTTGCCGTTGTAGGTCAGCGTCGTGCCGCCCGATGCGGTAAACGTTCCAACGGCCAACGCGGTCGCGCCGCTACCGCCGCCCTGGAGATCGGCATCGGCGATGGAGACGCTGACCGGATTGCCGTTCGCGTCGCTCCACGTTCCGGCGCCGATGATTTGGTAGCCGTCGGGATCGATGCCGGTGACGTTCACCAGCACTTGCGTCGCCGTTCCCGCGACGATCGTCGTCGTCGACGGAACGACGACGACGTGGTCGAGCACGGCATCGAACGTGACGTTGACGACGTTGGCAACGTTCGGCAGAATCACTTGCGTCGCGGAGCCCTGCGAGAGCCGATTCCCGGTGCCGTTCGGCGCGTCGTAGAGGGCGAAGGCAAACGCATCGCTGCCGACCGGCACCTGCACGCTACCGGTGCACGCACCGCTCGCGCAATTGAAGGCGACCGGCGCGCTCGCCGTGCCGCCGGCCGGCGTGACCGTCACCGTCGCCGATTGCGTGCCGAGCGAGACGTACTGCGGCGTCGCGCGATGGGCCGACGATGCCGTTGCCGACGGAAGCTTGATCGTGAACGAGACCTGCGCGTTGCCGCGAGCTACGGACGACGGCGAAGCCGGTGCTCCGCCGATGGTCGAGCGGCCGCCACAGGCTGCGAACGCGAGCACGGCGAGCATCGCCGCCACGGTGGTGATCGTCGCGCGCATCATCATTGCCCCTCAAAGGTCGTCGTGCTGACGCCGATCGTCAGCGTCGCCGTCTGACCATTTGCGGCCACGCTCACGGTGCACGTGCCGGCGCCGACGGGCGTGACGGTGAACGTCGTTCCTTGCGCCGGCGTGATCGATGCCACGCCGGCACAGCCGTTGGGTGTCGCAACGAAGCTGCCGCTGTACGACGCCTCGGTGGCCGTGACCGTTTGTGCCGATCCGTTCCCGCTTGCCGTGAACGTCAGCGAGCCCGGCGTGAGAACGATCGCGGCGGGAGCAGCGGTCGGCGATGCACTCGGCGTCGCGGCGAGGCTACGGGGAATCGCCGCCGGCGTACCCGCGCACCCGGCGGCGGCCGTCGCCGCGGCCAGCAGAGCACCGCAACCGGCGAAGCGGATGCGCTGGCAAATGAGGATACGTCGCGACATCATATTTCTCACGATGCTCGCCGGCTTTGCGGCGCGACCCGCATCGCCCGCCAAACACAGACCTAACAAAACGGCCTGACGGCGACCTGCCAGGTGATGGTGACGTCCCCGTCTCCGCCAGCGTCGCCGTTCGCTTCAAAGGTCTGACTGCCACCGCCATTCAATGCCGTCGTCGCCGAGGGGCTCGTGCCGGCATTATATGAGCCGCCGCCACCGCCGCCATATGGCCCGCCCCCGCCACCGCTATAGCCGCCGCCGCCGCCGCCATAAGCTCCGCCGCCACCACCGCCACCGCCGAAGCCGCCGTTTCCACCGTCGTCACCGCCCGCACCCCCACTGCCACCCGCGGATGCCGTCGTCGCGCCTCC
>Ga0116228_10001207_pt1 | contig 21200 bp, 15 predicted proteins | sample S1TSphfallax_2_FD_89694 | JGI IMG/M metagenome (GOLD analysis project Ga0116228, IMG submission 89694) | Host-associated microbial communities from peat moss isolated from Minnesota, USA - S1T2_Fc - Sphagnum fallax MG | ecosystem: Host-associated > Plants > Peat moss > Unclassified | place...
CACGGGACGAAGTCATGTACTTGTCGAGCAGTGGTCGAGCATGCTCATGCACAACTCCGGCTGCAACGCTAGCAGTTCGCCCACAAACCTGATCTCTCAGTCATCTCTTGTTCATCTCTCGTTCATCTCTTGTAAGTAGCCAGCTTCAGCAGCTGATAATTATAGTCGGCAGTGATCGCATGCAGCATTGCCTTATGTAAAAGGCTATATATATATAGTGTCCTGCATCATCCGGATCTGCTCATGGGTTACAATCAACTCCAGCTGTAAATATCGTGGCTGGTTCTGTAAAGTGGCAGCTCTTGCGGGACGACGGACGCGCGGATCATCATCGATGAACTCAATATATTCAACCTGAGTTTTTTTTTGTCGACGTCTAGAAGCATTTCAGCTGCTGCTCGATCGAAGAATCATCGTGGAACCAGGGAAATCTCGGATCAGCTTATAAGATTTGTTGTTGCATGCAGTATTAGCCGGCCAGCTGCTTGTGGTAGAGAGTCAGCGACCTGTTGAAGAAAAGCAATCAGGATGACGATCAAAGTGTATGGAACCAAAGAGTCGACTTGCTCTCAGCGGGTCTACTTGGCCCTCCACGAGAAGGAAATCTGTGACTACCATATCGTCCATGTGGATTTGCTGAAAGGAGAGCACAAGCGTCCCGAGTTTCTAAAGATACAGGTAAATTACTGTAACTACTGAATTCATTGGAACGCTATTGAAAGATTATTATTAACTATCGTGATCAGCTTATCATAGGTCATGTGTGTTGATCTTCGAACTTCGCGGAAGATTATATGCTAATTTTCAATGCTGCAACTTAAGCGCATGATTTTCTTTAATCCTTGGAACTGGTCATGCATGTGCAGCCCTTTGCGAAGATCCCAGTATACCAAGATGAAGAGGTGACAATCTTTGGTACGTTATATTAACACATATAATCACCATGGGAAGAATGTCCTTGCATGTCCAACTTTTAAATATTTAGTAGCACAAAATCTCCCCCGCGCATTTGTATTCATGCACGTTGCTGCTGTAGAGCATTCATTCAATGTATTCGCCTGTGTCTAAAAGATAAACTCACATCTTCTTCAAGTAAAATATTTCTGAAATCTTGAATAAATATTGCTGCATGCAGAGTCGCGCGCAATCGTGAGGTACATAGCCGAGAAGTTCAAGGACAAGGGAACAACAACACTTTACGGGAGGAATTTGAAGGAGAAGGGTCTTGTGGAGCAGTGGGTAGAAGTGGAATCGCAGAACTATAACCCACCGGTGGATGTGATCGTTCACGAGGAGTATCTCAACCCCAAGTATTGGGGCGCCACCAAGCCGAACGAGCAGGTGGTGCAGGAGAATGTGAGCAAACTGGAGAAAGTGCTGGACGTTTACGAGGCGCATTTGTCCAAGAACAAGTACCTGGCAGGTGACTTCTACAGCATTGCAGACCTGGTCCACATCCCTTACACTTACTTCCTCATCAAGTACACTACTAAAGGTCACGTTATCACGTCCAGGAAGCATGTGAAAGCGTGGTTCGACGATATCTCTGCGCGTAAGTCCTGGCAGAAGATAGCGAAAGAGTATATTAATGAATCATGAGTAGAAGATTTCGTGCCAATGGAGTATAGTCCAGTATAACTCTTCAAGTCCTTAAATGACTGTAGCAATTATCAAACGGTTTTGGGTGATTACTCTTGTTTTTTTTTTGTGTTCTGGTTTTTTTTCCAGCTGGTTTGATGGTGTGGAACCCACGGCCTAGTTCATAGAAAACTCTACTCTCGATCATATATAGCTTATGGGAACTTTTATAAGTCATATTTGGAAGCTTATATAAGTATGAATCCAGCTTCTATAGTACAGTAGGCAAATGTTTCTGAAAGTTCCAGGACATATACATTACCGCACGGTTGTTATAATAAGTAAAGAGGAGTTGTTGTGAATGAATGTTCTTGGTATTGGAATAAATCATTTCTGTTTTTCTGAAGCTTGCTTGAAGAAGTGGGCATAGTCAAGCTCAGAATTATATATATGTCTAGAATTCAATGCCTGCGGATAGAAGTGTTTCATTTTTCAAAATGCCCCCACAAATGCTAATGCTGATCTACAATAATGTGCTCCCCAAATATACTAGAAAAATCCAATTAGGAGGTCTTTATGATGATATTAAGTGTCTGTTTCAGTATCTGACAAGCCACCCAAAATCTTATGCAAGCATCCTCAAGCAGCATACACACTTTCAAGACCCTCACTACCCATCTCAGCAAGCAATTAGACAACAGATTCTACTTGCAAAAATCAAAAGCTTAAATCGAGATAGACAAAATGTCTTTACAAATTAATCATGTTAAGTGCAATACTCTACATGTAGCACGTGTTATCGTTTAGAATTCGAAAAACTTGGTGTGAAAATTGAAGGTGTCAATAATCTTAACTTTTCTCTTGAGAGATGTGAGGTTTGAATGGGTTCAAAATTGACGTGCAATAGCCAAAACAAAAACCGGAATTGTTTTGCTATTGCACGTCAATCTTGAACAAAAACCGGAATTATGGAACACTACACAAAACCATGCAGGGCACCACCAGAAAAAGAAACGGTGCACAAAGACAAGCTTGAGACTACGTCACACAGAGCTCATTGGGGGGATATTTAGCATCCTCACATCCCTGTGGCTTGACCTACCTACCGCCCTCGGCCAAGCTACTCATGAAGAGCCACAAAGCAGAGATATGGGAGAACTCACCAAACAAAATGAAGAAGAGGCAAATAAATCCCTTGAGCAATTCATGAGTTTCCTCTTGGTTCGTGGGAGGGAAATTATTCTTTGTAAAGCCCAGGGTTTAGGGTTTAGGGTCCATTATTAGTGTACTTATTTTGGGCCAGGGCATTATGTACACTAACATCATCTCCAGAGTTAGGTTTTTCTTTTCAATTTTGTGACATCAAAAATTTCCCAGAAAAAATTTGCCCAAAATTAGCCAAATTTGCCCAAAATTACAATTGAATAAGAGAAATTTTTCAATTTTTTTTTTTGTTGAGTAAGCAGAAAAAATTTGTTCGAAGAGAAAACACTTGTTATGTGCCCACCCCCTTTTTGAGACAGAAAGTTGAATGAGGGTAAGGAAGGCACCCAAGGCACCCTCCAAATACACTTCACATAAGCATATGGTACCTCAAGCTCTACCATGGGGTAAGGTCCAGGAGTCTGGGGGGGGCCCCAAAATGCAGGGCCGAATTTGACTACCTACGGGCTCGTGCTAGGCCCTTAATTTAAGAACGCCCTCTCGTCAGGGCCTTACCTTCCCGAGAATGTATCCTACTGCACCTAGTGTTGCATCAAAGCCACGGACAGTGGGTATCCCAAATCGATGACGTGTCAAGTTACGTGTACACTGGGTGGTCATCCGATGACGTGCACAATTGATGTCGGAGAGCGATGACGTGTCAAATGACGTGCGCACTGTACGTCTAAAAAAGATGACGTGTCAAGCGACGTGTGCACATGGTGATCTTGCTTGCGATGTTCGCCGCGGACGCCAAGACGACGAGCACCTACGTCCTGGTGCACGTACGTAGAGACATGAAGAACTGGGCCAATTCTTGCGAGAGAGAGAGAGAGAAGATCGTGGTCTTTTGTCCAAAATGTCGGGGATGGCGTCGTACCTGCTGAGGCACGAGGATGTAAGATTCTCCTCGGAAATTTCTTTTCTCATCTTGCTGTGTGATCAGTCTTTCTAGGAAACAATTGGGAGTTGATTTTGCAAAGCTCGTCTGTGTGAAATCGGGAAGTTAAATGAGTGTAATAGGGTTGCTGTTGTCAAGGTTTTCCGGAAAGGGATACGAGTTTCAGAGGAGATGGCTGATGGAAAGCAAGTTACCTAAATGTTTCGGTTGCCGTGTTTTTTTCCTTTTGAATCTTATTATTATTATTATTGTAGTCTGGTAGAGAAAGGTAGCGGAATATATTATTATTGCTGTTCATTTGTTAGGCTGTGACGACGAGTTCAAGCGACCTGACGATGATGGGATAGACTGCACGTAGAGATTAGAGACATGAAGAATTGGAGCAATTCTTGTGAGAAATCATGTTCTTCTGTCCAAATTGTTGAAGATGGCACCGTACCTGAGCACACGAGGATCTAAGATTCTCGTCGGAAATTTTTTTTTTCCTCATCTTGCTGTGTGATGTCTTTTATAGGAAACGATTTCTTTTATATGGAAGTTGATTTGCAAATCAGGTGTGTGTGAAATTGGGAAGTAAAAGGAGTAAGGTTGCTGAGGAGGTTTTCCGGGAAAGGTAATACGAATTTTGGAGGAGATGCGGATGCAAATGAAGGTACCTAAATGTTCGGTTGTGCGGTGTTTTTTCCTTCGATTCTAGATTATTGTAGCCTGGTAGAGAAAGGGAGGGAAATAGTGCTGCTGTTCATTTGTTAGGCTGTGATGGCGAGATTTCTAGAGACCTGATGATGAGATAGAGATGATGCTGAAGAGAATAAGAGCCGGATCATCATCATTAGAGCGCCCATCAGTCCATGACTGCCTTTAGAACTCTCGGCCATAAAGTGGTATGCGGTACTTTAGAGAGGAGAAGGAGACATTATCCTTGATGAGATCGTGTCCGAATCTGCTTGATATGAACCTTACTGTGTGTTCTTCTTGCAGCCTATTGGTGTACTGTATGCAAAATTTGGATCTGAAGAACTTTCATCCTGGTGTGCTTATGAAAGTTTTTGAGACGCAATAAGTGCCTGACTACAAGTGCTTTTGACTATGGGAGACAGCGAGCTGAATGCACCTCTGCTCCCTGAGATTTTTGGAGTGAGTAAGGGAGGGAATCCCTCTGGCAAGGGGGACGCTAGTCCTACACAGAATGGCAGAGCAGCAACAAGTGAGACAGTACGGGATGGCTCTAGTGCAGACGACTATAAGAATTTGCTCAGTAACAAGTCTAAAGAGGGTTGGAAGTTCCAGCCTCACATGCTCCTCTCTCGCAGGGGCTTCCACGATGCGAAACACCACTCTGAAGGTAAGTCAATTCCACAAAAGTACCAAATCCATCCTCTCAGTTCCAAAACCCTCAATTATGTGTTCTATTGAAACAAGTAATTAGTATTTCTGTACACAGAATTCTATAGATCCTTCATGCATCATTTACTGCTTGTTCTCTTCTATCCCTGTTTTGCTTGGTGGTGAACTTATGGTGTTTTTAACATTCCATTTGACAAACCTAAGATTGTCAATCTGTTGCAACCTCAGCTGATATCTGCTGTACAAGGATGATATACAATCCCATGTGACAATTACAGCCATGAATGCAATGAAACTTGCACAGTGAAGTGCATGTGTGTGTCAAACACATGTACTACCTCTTTGTTTTCCAGATCTGAAATTGGATTTTTGGAGAGTGCAAAAAAAACTTACAAAAGGCTGATCCTAAGAGCTCATCCATTTTTGGGCTGTATGGTAGGTTGCAAATCAATATGAACCTGAGCTTTGAGCTGAGGCTTGTTTCTTGCTCTTGAAACTCATGCAATTCACCACCAGTTAAAGATTCACAATCTTTGTGGTCACATTTTACAGGACATCGAGAGTACAATAGGAAGCAGAGGGAGGCAATCGCAGGCTTTTCAGAGGTTGATTCTATGGAAGCTCCAGGTTCAACATCAGAGGGACAGGAAGAGGAGGCATATGAGGGTTTTGCAATCACTCTCTCATATTTAGTAAATGTGTTCCTCTTCATTATAAAGGTGCGGAATCTTTCTCTCCCTTCTTGTGTTCCTTGACCTATCCAAGCTTGAAGAGAAAATACTCTCCAATATCATGGAGTATCCATTCAGAAGAATATATGATTCAAGTGCAACCTCCTTTTTGACAGGTTCTTGCTGCTGTTAAGAGTGGTTCACTGTCAATTGTGGCCTCTGCACTGGATTCAATGCTGGATCTGCTGGCAGGATCCATTCTTTGGTTCACAAAATGGACAATGCAGCATCAGAATAAGTACAAGTATCCAATTGGGACAAACCATTTGCAGCCAGTTGGCATTGTTGTCTTTGCTGCTATCATGGCCACCCTTGGTATGGACCTCTTCTTCCTTATAATATGTCTCTTGACTCTGGACATCTCCCCTCTCAAGTGAATCTCTTTGAGTATATATTCCAAGCAGTGACAAAAATTTCCCAGTTTAATGGTGTGTACTTCACTGTGAGGCTCTCTCTTTCTCATCTTTTGGCTGATTTTCTTTCCCGGGATAATTTTTTATCCTTATCTTCTTTTCTTATTTATCTTCTTTTGGTTTCCCTCTCCATGTTTGATCAAGGATAATTATGCAGGGATGCAGGTACTGCTCACTGCAGTACAGGAGCTGTTTGAAGGTGACACAGGACACGAGATGAGTAACACTGAAACAACATGGCTTACAGTCGTGATGGGGACTGCTATTGTCTCAAAAATCTGTCTCTATCTATACTGCTGCAATTTCAAGAGTGATATTGTGCAAGCTTATGCCACGGTGACTTGGTTTCACTATTCTGATTCTTTGCTTAATGCATTTTCAGCATCTGCAACTAAATCATTATATGGCATGCCATGTCCTTGGGTATACTAATCTGAGTCTCACTGGTTTATTTTCTGCTGCATCTGCGATAGGACCATCGGCTTGACATTTTGACCAACTCAGTGGGGCTAGCAGCTGCACTGCTGAGCAACCAGTATTACTGGTGGATTGATGCAGTTGGTGCTATGGTGCTGGCACTCTACACCATTACCAATTGGGGGAAGAGTGTGATTGAGAATGCAGGTATTAATTTGTTTTTTGTGACTTGCCTCTTGTATTTTGTCAACAAGGATTCCCATGTCATCATGTCTGGTTGTTTCGTTCTGTTGTTAAACTTGTGAATCTTTCAACCAGTCTCTTGGGGTCTGATTCCATGTTGGAAATCTCTGGGCCCAGTAAATATTAATAATGTGGTTGTCTGGCATCAGCCTCACTAGTTGGGCAAGCAGCTCCCCCGGAACTTGTAGCAAAAGTAACTTATATGGCTGTCAACCACCACCCAAAAATCAGGAAGCTGGATACTGTACGAGCCTTCTTGCTTGGGGGCCTCTATTTTGTAGAGGTATGCAGACAGTTACTCTGTACTTTTCTATCATGTCAAACCACTGGCCACAAGGGGAACCTATTCAAGTTTCTAGATGATGCCAATACTATGGTTCTTGACCCCATGACTGACTGGTTTTGATCAGGTGGACATAGAGCTACCTGAGGATATGAGCTTGCGGGAGGCACATGACATAGGTGAGTCTTTGCAAAATAAATTAGAGGCTTTAACTGAGGTGGAGCGAGCCTATGTGCACCTTGATTATGAGTCCACTCATAGACCTGAGCACATCGTACATGGTTATATGGTCTGAAAGTAAAAAACTCCACTTTTCATTTGAAACAAAAATCTCCATTTTCAACAATATTTCAGTGATCTCAATGTGATTGGTGCAATTATTCCAATGTGATTCCATCACTCAAAATTTGGCATGCTGTTGGTATTCCAGTATCCTCAAAATTCAGCTTGAGGATGTAGAAGCTTCACAAAAATCTGTACAAATTTGCAGAGTCCACAGAAGCTCTCCTCATCCAAATGGGAATAACTGTTTGAATCCCAATTCTTTGTCAATACTTGCATGGCCCACAAATCTCATGAAAATTAAGATGACATATCTTGGCAACGATATCTCTGACAATGTCATTTTTCTGCTGCTATACTTATTAGGCTTTGTTTAGGGTTTCCTCTGTTTGACCTGGGTTATGATTCAGCATCATTTGTCATTTTAGGGTGGGTTCAGGCCAAAACTTGTGCCCTGCAAAATGCTGTAGAAGTGGATCAAAGTTCTGTAAATACCAAATTTGTGAATTGTCAAGCCCTCATATTTCACATCATCTGATGTCGAATTCTGGCAAATATTTCAGCTGGATACATGTTATTATACCTAGCAACCTCTTCCATGTATTTCACCATCCCTAATTAAACGCTATTTTTTCAACCAGTACTTAATCGGTAGAGGATTGTATGCAGCTGCCTGTATTGCCTCCATGTTTACTTTGTTCTACAACAAAGAAATAAATATGAACTCAAGGTGTCACCTTGCAAGGTACCCCAATGTATTTGAATGAGCTTTGTGATTCTTAAGGCCTTTCCCATGAAATTTTGTTTTTGTGGGCTTTACATTAGTGTTTAAGTCAGTGGTAGATTTTCAAGCTGTGAACAATGAACAAAACATGAAGAAATGATATTTTCAAAAGGTTTTTCTTTCAACATTTTTTTTTAAAGATATTTGAAAAAACTCGTCAGATATATAGAAGGATGCCTGAAATAAATCTACAGTTTGGATGGTTGTTGCCAATTGATGCTAGATGCTTTTGGGGGATGATAAGCAATGATGCTTTAGCAGGAAACTCATTAGAAAAACATTTCTTTTGTGTATGTTCCAGATTCATTTATTTGCCTTTAGTGTGTGCGTTTAATTCATGTAGATGTGTTTAGGGACTTCATAACAATACATATAAGAGTTACTGAAACCAGTTTCTCATCATTATACCAGTACACCAGAAGCAGCTTGGTTCAAACCGAAGAAGCCCAAGCCTGTTTCGTGCAGGAATACCAAGTCTGGTGGCATTCTAGCACAGGCAGGTGTAGCAACCAGAACCACCATACTGACACATTCTGGCAGGTTGGAAACAAAGGCAGAAATCTTTCTGCCAACATAAGACATGTGAAGTGTTGCAATTCCTTTCAGGCAATTTCCTAGCGAAGCTTTGCCTCTGCAATTAGAAGTTTCAGATCATTGCAGAGGAAGAATCAGCCAGGATTTCTTTAGCACTAAGGTACAAAGCTAGGTGTGTTTCTGCACACCATTCTACTATCAAGGTAATTCACCTCCTTCTCCTGGTTGGATGTCAGTTTCTGTTCCTGATCAGATTCAGACATAGTGAAGGTATTTTGTGGCTCATAAATCTCTTGAAACTGGAAACACTGGCCAGAGACTTGAACAATGGTTGTTGTAGAAATACATTTATATTGTGAATTTTGTATTTTTTAGAGTAGATAAGGGTTGTCTTCTGAAATTTTGAACATCTGTTTTGTATGCAGGTCATGTGCTGCTGTTCCAAAGATCGAGATTAAGAAGAACAAAAGTTAAGTTTGCTGCAGGTTTATGGTGGAACAGCTGAATCCACAGGAAAACATTTCAGTTCTATGGAATCTAGGATATGCTTGATGTATTCCGTTCTTCTGAATGTTCAGAGAGGCCTAGAGCAGTGTTCAGACCACAGGAAAAGTGGCCAACATTTGCTGCCGCAAGTGTAGCAACTTGTATCGCATTTAGTCCTTGCATATGAGCTGCCACATGAATATCTTAACCACAAGGGTGTGGCAAATGTGATGTACTCCCAGGGCAAGGAGTTTGATAGAGTGCAAAAGGACTCTGTTTCTGAGACACATTTGCAAACCATGTGAGAGAACTTCCCCATGTCATGTTTGCTGGAGGCACATTCATGAGTTCAGAACTAACCTGTATTCCATCAACATTCTATCAACAGCAGTCAGCCAGGAAAAAATACTTCAGTGGATTTTGATTCCTACTTTTTTCAGCCTTCTCTTTCTTCTAGTATAAAGAATCAAACATCAAGTCAGAACTACCATTCACAGGATATCCTGTTTACTCCAAGCATCAATTTGGGTAGAAATAGCTTGCCAAAGAGCTGCAAGATTGAGTGCCAAATGCAGAACAGGTACCAGACCCTCAAGCACATGCCTAGTATCTACTCAGCTGATGTTCCCAGAAATAGATTCACAAAGAGCAGCAACATTGAGCAACCAATGTAGAACAGATGCCACCCACAAAAATTGAGCACCAAATGAACAAATGCCACACCCACCAGCACATCTACTCAGCTGGAATTCGCAAAATTTGCGAAGAGCAAGACATTGAGAGTTGAAATTGCAACAGGTGCCAGACCCACAAGTACATATCTCTACTTACATGGTATTCTCAGACTATAATTCTCATCTCCAGATAGCTAACAAAATACAGCATCATTGGGAAAAGATCAGGACAATTCTACACAGCCCCAATGGAGACAAGGATCCAGACGAGAATGAAGCACCTTCTCTGTATACAAAACCAATTACTCTCGCAGACAGCCCCACAAGAAGCAAAGAGCATGCTAAGGTTTGCCTCCTTGCAATGCCAGCAACTCTCCATACATGCAACATCTGTTGTATTCTATTTCATGGAGATGCAAATTTTTGGTTTGACCTTTTGCATTCGCGTTCACTCCAAAACATCCTTAACTAAAGTGAAACTGCTGGACATGAGCATGCATGCATCCACCAACTCTATGGCAATTTTTAACTGTGGAAATTGTGTACACCCTTCAAGACCCCTTCCCTAAGCTTTGCCCCATCCTGGCTCTCTTTACTCAACAACAAAAGTGCATAGAGCAAGTGTGTTCTAAATCAACTCGAAGGGAGCAACAATCCAACCTTTTCAAGAGCCCTCCTCCAGCTATCTCTCACACCATCCTCTCTAGCTTGCTGAGGCCCTTCCACTCCCTCAATTTTGGACACCATTCACAATTTACTCCTTGGTCAATCAAATGGTGGGAAAGGTCTTTGAGCGGTACACATGGCGATCATCATCAGATTCACTGTCCGAAGTGCTCATGCCTGAAGAAAGGTTGCCAACACTGCCCACCTTAAGGTCTGTACAGTTATGATGGTTGCTGGAGTTTTGCATTGCTGTTGACGCTGTTGTTAACCGCATACGCTGAACACAGATCAGGGCACACCCACACCTCAATTGAGAACAATGCTTGCATGACAATGGTGAAGACAAAAGAATGGCACTGTCTCTGCTAAAGCATCAAAACAAAAGACCAGGAGACCAAGAATACTACTATCCACTAGCTGCTGCATTACAAAGCAGTCTACAATAACCCTACGCATTAATTATGAAGGATGAAAATCTGTAGTCTAGATCAGAATATCCTACCTCCTGATAGAAAGCACTGATCTCCTCCTCAGTCAGTGCCTCCTCACCATCCTCAGCATTCTCCTCCCATCCAAGTGACCTCAAAAATGCAGCCTCTTCTTCTTCAGAGGCAGTGGCCCCACCAGAAGCCACATTGGCTGAGACCTCAGTCTCAAACAGCTGTTCATTTGACCCCTCCTTCATTATCACTCCATTAATAGTGCTCTCTGTCTCCTTTTCCTCAATATCAGAATAAAATTCATTGATGGTGGTAGGCATGTCACCAATTGAGGTGGCAGCACTCAGCTGAACATCCCTACTTTCCAGCTGAAATGAATCAACCTGTAAGTCCCCTCCAGCACCTTCAGGGGATGCAGCATTCTGATTTGTAAGAGAGGCCACAAGTTCTTTGCCATTGACAAAATTACTTTTCTTTGTTGTCATCTGATCTCGCATATCTGCAGCACTGAGAGCAGCACCCACACTCGCCTTCTTTCTAAGTGCATTAAAGAAATCAACGCGATTTTGTGTAGGCATTGGGGGACGCCGGTCATCAGTTCCAGCCAATGTGCCATTTAAACCATCCTTTGGGCGTATACCTCCAAGACTCCCATCCAGAGACCCTGCTGGAAGGGAAAGAGGAGGGATAGGCAATGCATGACGATCCAGCAGCTGTTTCTGCTTCCGGGGAGTAAAACTTATGTTCCCTCCCCCTCCAGATGAATTCGCAACAGCTGATCCAAGACTAACCCCCACTGATATTGGTCCAAGTGGAGATGAGTTACTTTTTAAAGCACTGTCAGGCTGACTCAACGGCAAAACAGAACCAATCTCTTTATTCATTTTGTGGGCTAAGACTTTTGGAGTCTCAGCATGCTGAGAGGCTGGCAGGCGGTATGGGGAGCTCGATGCTGATGAACCCACTGGCTGTCTAACTTTCATACCAGCAGGTGGTGTGACCACATCCTGTGTCCGGACCACCTTTGGTTTCAGCTTTTCTCGCGGGCTAAGACCCTGCACAAAAAGGATGTGTTCAGTCCATGACACCTGAATCACTGAACTAAGTGACAAACACATATACATATAGAAGAATCCAGTGGTAAAAGAAACAATGAGATAACCTCACTATTACTATTTTTAAAAATCTGAAAGAGGTGAAGATTGACTACCAGCAGAAGCACAGGATATAATTCATGTCTGACACACTAGGAACTTTGAATACACCTGCCTTGCAAGGTGTGGAGCAATAGATATAAACACTTAGATCCTCAAATGTCAAAGATTCCTACAAAGCTACTAACAGAGTGACAGCCACCCACATCTGGATACAAAGAACTTTGTGAAAGTACTGCCCATTGCAGTAAGTAGGAAGAACTAACCATGTTCTTTGGAAGAGAAGGCTTCATTGGTATAAGTTGTCGTGACTGCTTCAAAGCCAACTCCTCCAGCCTTTGCTTCTCCGCTGATTGCTGACAAAATAAGTAAATCAATCCATGAGTGGACAAACTATGGTACAAATCAAGTATAGACTCTCATGGTCTTGGAAACATATCATTGTCCAGATTGCTTCAATTTAAATGGTGCCTGCATATTGTCCTAATCTTTACAAAGGTTTTCCAAAAGGAAAACCAAAATACAATCACCAGTACTAAGAACTCTTGAGAACCAGAGAAACCTTGGGGCTAAGCAACATATCAGCAAACAGGAAAAGAAAAACCCAGACCGACCTAAAGAACAGAGCAATCAAACACCAAAACTCAATATTAGTTGGAACAAAGAGCAATAGTGACACACATAATCAGAGACCTTCAGCACCAATATGTATGGTATGGACCAGCTACCTTAACATCCCCACTGACTTCCACAGCTCCCAGCAGTGGGCAGAGATGAATGTCATACATTAACCAACATAGTAAGTCCCAACACTAGCAGGAACAGGAATACTCAGTCATGGTGCCAGCCTAGTTCAGCAGAACCTAAAAGAGAAGGAGAAGACCAAAGAAACAAAAGAAGGAAAGAAAAGTAAAGGAAAAAAACCAATCAAGAAAGGGAAGAAAAAGACAGAACCAGGATGGCAAACTCTAGGAGCATGAACTTTTGCAGACAAAGCGGGCCTTGAAAAGCTTACACTTAGCATTAATGTAGTCTTGAATTAATCATTTTGCAGATTCCAAATGCGGAGACACCAGACAGAAATCCTTCTTTGCTAAGCAAACCTCTGGTCCAATACAATATAAACTTAGAAGTAAGTAACTTTTTCTCTTCAACAGACGCGGATTAAGCTTACTACTTGAGCTACAAAGAACTGCTTTTAAGCTACAAACCATTCAGAACCTATAAAAGTGAATTCTCACTTCTCCAAATTTGGCAGCATTGGAAATATTAGCAGAATCCACATGAGGTATATACATATCAAGCTAATACCTACACATTCTGAGTGGGAGCATTCACTAAAAATGTCAATGTTTAAAAGCCTTCAGAATCCTCAGACATAATGGGAAACTATTACAAGTAAAACTAAGCTCACAAGATGATTTAAGGGCATATGCCAGCTCCAATAGAAGTCTCTGTATAGATACATGAAGTAAGAGAAATCAGGGATTGCAGGAACTAGCAGATTGTCTACAAAGCTTCCTGCCAAGGGTAAACTAAAAAGGAAAATTGAACAAGAATTCTCACTTTTATATCCGATAGGTTGAACTTTTAATAGATTTGAGGATTCGAGAAGAGCAACAAAAGGGAAGAAGACTTGTTAGTGATAGATCATGTGTGATTCCAGCACTTGATGACTTCATCTACTTCTACTATTCCACTTTAAGAACCCAACTATTCTCAGGGGATGTCAGCTTCCTGCAACTTGGCAACCAACAGGTCATTGAGCACCAGCATAATAGCTACATAGAAGTTTCTTAGCCAACTAGAAACTTCTGAGAGAGAAACATAACTGGCTGAATTTTATAAACCTAGGCTTCAGGGTGGTCTAGTGGAAAATCAAAGCTAAAGAAAAAGAAGACAAGATACGATCAAGAATTTAAACAAAGAATCTGAAAACTTCACTTCAATAATGGGATCTCGATAAAGAAAACTGAGAATTGGTTGGAAATTTGATGCTTCATGATGGGACAAGGCACTGATAAGCTGCAAATATTGCCACCTCAATTACCCAATTTTGAGGAGGAAGAAGTGATTACACTTTTAGACCTGTACTGAGCAAAAAACCTTGCAAGACAACTGACCTTGAACATAAGATTTGAGAGAAAAATCTTAATGATTTAACCAATCTTTTTTGAGAATTTCAATAGACAAAAGTTCTATGGAAGGGAACATACAAAGTACTAAGAAGTACGAATTAATCAATTCTTATGAATTCAAATTGGCCTTTAAAGAATTGAGACATAATAGCCCAACAATTAGCTTATGATATTCCAGATCTGACAACAAATTGACATATCAGAAATTAAGCAACCAATCAGAAAGCATCAAAAAGAGGAAACTTGCCATAAAGAAACAAGCAAACAAGACCAAAAAACAAAACTGTTCGAAGACAGCAAAAGTCATACACATGTACAGGGACATCCAACAGCAACCTGTATGGCATTGACCACCTACCATAACACCCCTTACTCAATTCACAAATTCATCAGTTGGCAATGGGTTGAGGTTAATGTCAATCAACAAACATACTGAGTTTCAGTCATAAGACTAGAAGTAACAGAAAAAACTCAGCCTTAAGCTAGCTGAATAAAACCCAAAACCCTAAAAGAGATGAAGGAGACCAAAAAACCCCAAGTAAGAAAGAGGAAGACAAAAACAAAGAGAAAAAAGGAAAAGGAACAACAAAAGAAAAGGGAGAATCCAGAAAAAGAAAGGAGGAAGAAAACAGAGAGATACAAGATGGAGAACCTTGAGAGCATGGTAACAACTGTAGAGGATTCTATAGGCTTCAAAAAAACTCCCTGCCTAGGGTTAAGAAACCTGTGAAATAATCATTTTCAAGATCCCAGAGACAGAAACACCAAACAGAAATCCTCCCTTTTGCTAAATGAACCTCTCGTTTAATTCAAATGAAACTATTAAAAGCTAAACCTTTTTCTTCAGCAGAAGAACCTATGAAACTACCCATTGACTACTTTGGATCTTGCAAAATCTGAAATATTGGAATCCACACAAGGCATATTCAAATCATGTCAATACACACATATTCTGGTGAGTAGCAAATCCCAAAAGCATGAATGCTTAAACTTTAGAATCTTGAGATTTTGCTAAATCCAAGAGATTGTAAGAAAAGCCATTGGAAGTACAATCATGGTCACAAAATGATTTAGGGTACATGCAACTGCCAATAGAGACTTTGTCTAGATACATGAAGTTGGAGAAATCAGGGATAACAAAACAAACATAGACTTCTATAAACATTGTCAACAAGCATGACCTATGAAGAAAACTGGACAGAAATTAGACTTCTGAGACAATCCAAAAAAAGAAAAACAATAAAAGAGGAGGTATGTGTGTTCTGCATATGTAGAAGTGTGTTCAATCTCATAGAAAACTGAGGCAACATTATGCATCATACAGACAGACACAAGGTTTATTGCTATAATTGTATGTAATAGCAAGAGAGCACTAGAATCTATTAAGGTGTTTGGAGTCAAACACAAGAGAAAGGAACTGAGAGGCTATTATGGTTATGGAAATGAACACATCAATAAATGAAAGAATCCAGTGATGAATCATGAGAGATGGAATTCCTCTGCATAGAGAGGAATGCATGTGACAAGACAGGGGAGAACAACAACAAGAAGGGAATGAACTTCAGGCTTCTGAAGCTTACTTTGCAACACAGAATAGAAGGTTTAAGACCCTTCCTCCATACTATAGGAGTGGGTCTACAAGATATGGTCAAACAAAAGCAGGCAAAAAGTCAAATGTGCATTTACATACAAGAATACAAGCCACTGCATTTGTATGGAAAGAGAAAGCAAGTACAAAACATCAATAAACTACTGCACAGCATCCTGCTGTGTGAAACAAACATAATCTTATCAAACTAATACTTGGCCATACAAATAAAGCAGGAGAACCTCTGAAAGATTTTCTCACCTGAGGAGGAGCATGAAAGCGAGGTGGATTCTGCACAAGAGCATCCACCATCTTTGTGGGATTTGCAGAGGTGCCAGAGGTGGTGACAACTATTGTACCAGATGATACAGAGCTAACACTTGTAATGGTTGGATCAGCTACTGATGTACCATTGATGGCAGCCAAGCCCCCCATAAGAGCAGAAGGTGCCTCAGCTAATGCTGAACTCCAACCTCCTGCACCAATATTGGCCCCACTGCCTCCTGATCCCGCTACCAAACCACGATTGACACCACTAGATGGCAGTCCTGGAGACAAAGTAGAGGACCTAGTCCCATCAAGCCTTGTAGTTAACGGACCTTGCCATAGAGGTCGTGGACTCAAAACAGCCACATGTCCTAAATTCGGCTGCACCACAACCCCAGAAGCACCCCTGTCTTGGGCACCAAGAGATGGAAAATTGCGCTCAAATGCTGCTTTTTGCATATTGCTTGTCAGGCTACCACTAGTTGCCGGTAGCACAGATGGGAGGCCTCCCTGCTCCCCACCAAGCATCTTCTTCTCACCATTTTCTAGAGCACGGGCTGTTAAAGTCATGGACTGGGAGCGCCGAAGTGGCAGAGGCTCTACTTCATGTCTGACCCCTAAATTGGGCCCTAATCCTGGCCTCCAATATGACAAAGAAGTATCCAAGTGCTGCTGATCTCTATCTAAATCATCCGCACCTCCAAACCCTGAGACCCTATCCCTGTCATGTCCATTGCGGTCTCTGTCCCAATCCCACTCTCGTTGAGCATCCCTGTCTATACGTTCCGTCGCCTCATAGGTGCGGGACACAGGACTGCGTACAAAATTTGGATAGCCCCTTGAGTATGGATCCCAGTCCTGCAAAGACCGTTCATTTACACTGCTGCTTCGTCCACCTCCACCTCTTCGACCTGCAGAATAATAATTGCGCTCTGACAGAGCTGAGTAGCTTCGTGGGGAGATGTAATCAGCATTGCTAGCTCCTGTGGTTAACCCATGTGGTTGTACACGTGGCCGTGAGGAGAGCAACACCCCACTTTCATCTGCAAACACAAGGAGTGTTGAATCATGTAACAAAGAGCTTATGCAGATCTGCAGCACAGGAATATGGGGTCCCTGTGAATGAACATTTCGGGTTTAGCAGAGCATAATACTACCAAAAAATACACATTCAAGAATTCAAGGCACTTCAAATGTTTGTTTAGCTCCTCAGATCAGACAACAGCCACCAATTTAACAACAACAAAGATCTAGGAAGGACGTTTTATTTCAGGATTATAGTCACATTATAGCAGCTGCCGGAAACAAGGAACACTGTATAGTAACATTTCCGGAGTTGAAGACACTTAAATCTTGTTTTTAGGTCCTCAGATCAAACAACAACCACCAAACAGGACATTTAGTGTCACAGAGGAGGCTGCTTGCAACAAGGGACATCATTACAGCAAGTAATATAAGGCCACACCGTTAGACCTTATGTCATGACTTGCGAATGTCCAAAACTCACAGTCAAATGTTTGAGAGTTTGTGGAATTAGGATTGAGAGGAAACATCAGACTACCTCTGAGCAATACTCCAACAAAGTTGCAGGGCTCAAGCACAGATCCTATTCCTAAGAATAGGGCAGCACACTAAGAGGAACACAAGATACAGGTTACATGGTTACATGTATCATCTGCCTGCCTCGGGATGTCTGCATGTACATTCTCTACAATTGCTTGAGAAGAAAGAACAAGGCAGTGAATAGTGTGCAAAGGCTCAACTAGTTCAGGACTATGACCCATGTACAATATCAACCCACATATTTTCACAGCAGGAACAGACTTGCTGCTCAGAATTGGACTATGATCTGCATATTTAAACTTAGCAATGACATCTGCCATGGTGTCTAGAGACCTTGAATCACCAGAGAATTCAACCAGCTGCAAATGCCAGCTAATCCATGCCCAACCTTGTTAAACTGACAATCACAGCACACTTGGCATGTCTTTCAAAGAATGACGGTTTCCCAGGATCCTTGTTTACTGGAGCTGGTGTTGTTCTCTCAAAGAAATGAAACCTTCTTACAGTTATGCACATATATAACATACAGCAAAGATATTGGCAGTCTTACTGTCAATTTATTCAGAACCCTAAACACATCTCATCAGGCCTTTTCTGACTAACCACTGGAAATATCAGAAGGATGTTTCATACTGAGTTAACATTACAAAAGATTGTCTACACTGGGAACCACGGCATGGAAGGATGTTTCTGACCAATTTTACATAACTGCAGAATCCATGCACTGGAAACCCATTGACCAAAGGATGTTCCCTATAAAGTTAATATGAACAGAGACTCTGTAAACTGGAATGCCTTGCAAAGAAAGATGGTTCCTATGAAACTAACACATGACTACAAACCCTGTGCAATGGCTGTTCATGCAGAGAAGGATGCTTCCTATCATATTAATACAAGGACAGACTCTCATCAGACATGGATACAAGGTTTAAGGACTAGAATGATGACAGGCACACTTAACCAAAACCACATGGCACTAGTGATCAATGGTGGTGTTCCAATCTCCAATTACAGAAGATATCAAGGCCCTCTGCATATATTCCCAGCCCCATGTCTTGCACAGTTCCCTGCAGAACAAACACTGACACCTTCTCTGCAGTGTGGCAATAATATCACTGCAGAAAAAGCAGAACCTGGAAAAATCAACAATAACACTCCTCTCCTAGACTGAAAAGGAGAAACAGAGAAGAAAACTAACCTTGATGAGCTGAAGAAGGTTGCACGTGATGTGTAGCCCCACCAGCTCCCCTGAGCCATTCTGGCACCAAGGATGGTTCACTTCTATCCATTCCTGCGACTGAACATGATAGGTCTGCTGGTGGGAACCCCAGCCTAACCTGATTCTCGACACCAATTTTCTTCCTGTGTGCTGCGAACTATCACTGAGGCTTTTTCCCCTTCTTCCTCTACACTACCCTACAGCCACCCCACACAGAAAACAAATTCTCCAAAAGGCCCATCATCTTAGAGGAAACTTTTGCGGCAAGACTACATGCTTCTGTTGGCAGAGATCAACACTGTCGAGCATTGAGTAACCAGATGCTTACAATCGTTACGACCCATCTACATAGCAACCTTACATCACAAAGCCATTTCCCAACAGCAGGATTCGCTGAACCTGAAACAGTCCTATTATTGCAAGCTTCCTGCATGCCATGGAAACAAACCCCGCCCCCACCCCACTTCTGTCTGCGTACAAAACCTCCTCACTGACAAGATTTTGACAGGACCCTTGCCCACCAAACCATTTCAAAGGCTCCTCCCCAAACCCAAAACCCACCCACCCTGTACGCACACAACAACGCCTACCACCCCCTCAAACACCAACCCCCTCGTACCGAACTACAGAAGAAGACCCTAAGAATACCGTCATTCCCGCCAAAGAAACTGATAAAGTGGCACTATAACATCCTTCTCTCGATCATCGACGCTCCAACAACCTGCAGCAGCTCGCGTTCAACATACTGGGTCTTCTAGTCTGGGAACTTTCACTCTCTCGGAAGTGACAAAGACCCCATTACGCGTTTCCATTCATTCTACTATCATCGTCGACCCAAAACCCTGCTCGCCTCTCACCCCCACGCAAAAATCAGCGCTGCCAAGAAACCAGAGAGCGAGCCCTAGAAGCAGAACAGTCACCTCCCAAAGGAAAAAAAGCAGCTTCTCACGAAATTAGCCCTTTACCGAACCCAATCCAGTTCCCTAGTGCTAAACCGGAAGCTTTTATTGCCAAGTCCGAGTAGAGTGATATGAGGAGGAAGAGGTCTCAGATCGGTCTGCTGCGTTCGCCATCGTAATAAAAACTCGGCTCCCTCTCTCTGCAATCGCAAACCCTGATCTTCCTCACCCTCAAAACTCTTTGCCCCACTTTTCAGAAAACCTAAAGCCCTACAAACTGAACTTTTTTCGCATATAAACAAAATACAGCCTTCCATTCACCAACAACTTTCTGCAGCAAACCAAATTTCGAGCAACACGCAACCGCGGAAACGACCAAGACCCTTTTTCAAAAACGTCCCAGAGCCACCACCACCACCAACACCCTCCTAAACGCTACTATGAGTCAGTCCCCTATTGCGGGTCAGTCCCTTTTGTTTTTTTTCTTATTCCTTTTTTGTTGAGGAAAAAGATGTTTTGCTAAGAAGAAGAAGAGAAATAAAAGATAGTAAGAAGAAGAAGAAGAAGAAGAGAAGGTGAGGATGATGATGACATGTCTTCACCGCGAGTTATGCGCGGAAGGATACGTGTGTATGCAGGTCTGCGAAGCTTGGGAGGGGGCGGGAGGATCGACCGGTTTCGGAGGGAAGCAAAGACAACGTAAGTATGAGAGAGAGAGAGAGAGAGATAGGGTTTCCGGCTACTGCGACGAACGGAATTCCCGCTGCTCACGAAACTCGTCGCTGTCCGCTTTATTCATCCTTCCCTTGCCCCTGGGATACCAACGTTCGTCGATGCGTGTGAAGAGTGCGTGTCCTCGGACGCCACACCTACCTACCTACCTACCTGGGGGGGGGCGGGTATTTCATAACCGTTAGTAACCGCCGGTTCCGGTTTTGGAACTTGGTCCTGATCAAAGACCCTCCGGGTTCCAAAAAATTTCATAAAGTGTAAAGAGGGTGTTCCAATTTCTTTTTGAGTGTAGTTGGAGGACACATTATTTAGCCTAACCTCCGATTCCAACTTATGAATTTTTTCCTAATCAAAAAATCTCCAGTTCCAAAATTTTCATAAAGTGTAAAGATGCGTTCGAATTTTTTTTTAGTGTTGTAGTTAGACACCATATTTAGCATAAAGACCCGTGTTCAAATTTCTTTGAGTGTAGTTGGAGGACACCTTATTTAATGTAACTTAATTTACCAACAAGCATTTCAAAAATGAAAATGTCCAAACAAGAGCCATCATGAGTGGTGACTCTAGCAAAAAAAAAAAAAAAAAAAAAAAAAACAAACAACAAAAAACCAAAAAAAAAAAAAAAAAACAAAAACCCAAAAAAAAGTGTGGAAAAAAA
>Ga0116228_10001208_pt1 | contig 21188 bp, 16 predicted proteins | sample S1TSphfallax_2_FD_89694 | JGI IMG/M metagenome (GOLD analysis project Ga0116228, IMG submission 89694) | Host-associated microbial communities from peat moss isolated from Minnesota, USA - S1T2_Fc - Sphagnum fallax MG | ecosystem: Host-associated > Plants > Peat moss > Unclassified | place...
CAATCATTCTTTCTCTGAGCTATTCTTTCGTCATATAATGCAAGCTTCTAAGATTGTACAGCCATGGACTCACCTTCTCTTCTCTCTTCTTCTTCTTCTCTGGATCTTCTTGCTGCTGCTACGTTCCTTCTTGAGCTTCGAGAGCTCCATCCACCACCTGCAATCACGAATTTATCAGTCACAAACCAACAAATTGCGCTCAGAGAGTCTTGATTTCTCACTCCTGCTGATGAAACCCAGAAGAATTTCTTTCACAAAAAATATTTAAAACCCAATTCCTTGCAAAGTCAGAGACAACTGACCTCCTTCTCCGGTCCACCCATTTGTGATGCTGGAGATGGAAGCTCCCTGAAACTCCCTCACCTGATGGCGCTGCGACACTACAAGAGCAACAGTTTCGCAGGCAACGTGATGGGCATAGCTGCTTCTCTTCTTCCTTTGGCCGCCAAACCCTAACGCTCATTCCTAAAGCCCTCCTCGTTTCGGGCCCCAAGGGGTTTTCCCGGGTATCAAGGGGTTCCATAACAGTGTTGGTTTCCCGGGTATCACCTGATCCGGGTATCACGGGGTCCGTAGCAGCGTTGGGCCATTGCCCGCTTTGACAATTTAGAACTGCCGGTTCACCATTAATAAACATTTACACCATATAGTGAACCATTTTCACCAATGAAGGTAAGGGTAGTGAAATTACAGTGAACTTAATTCACTTTTATGGTTGCATAGTGAAATAGCCTAGTAAACTTTGGCCGCATCTCCTAATAGTGAAAGTGTTGTGAGCCAAGGAATGTGCCCCAACTCCTTACTTTTTCATTATTTTCACTTTAGACTCATATTTGAATCTATCAAGGAGCTTGGTAGTGCGTCAGTAAGTGTAATTGCAAATGTAATCGCAAAAACTCATCCATGTATACAAGTATATAATCACCATATTCGTATTTTATAAGAAAAATATTTCATTTGTTGTTTGCAACTAACATCATTGGTAATTTGTGGTTTGTTACTAAGTTGATTTTTAGTCACAAGTGTCACTTATGACTAAAATTTTATTGCAAACAACATTTTTTTTACTAGTGAAAGTCTACTTTTACAAAAAATGGTTTTGCTCTATTCACATTGGGAGAATTACAAATCTTTAGTTTATTGTACAAACTATCCTTCACCCAAAGCAATTTCTTGCATCCTTTCTTCTAAACTTTTTGAACTTGTTCCTTCAACTATGGTTGTTCTATAAAATATTTTTCTAACATTTGTTGTCCCATGTGTTTAACAAATCCATTCGTCACTTCACTATGAATCTATAGACATTATGTGACGACATGTCTTCTAATTCTACAAAAACACACAATTGTTGGAAAAAGTTTGAACCAACCTAGCCAAATCCACAAAATCGTAACTTTAATGTTATAGATTTCTTCTTTCTTTCTTGAGTCCTCTACTTTTATGGTCCATTTGAAATGGTAATGTCTCCTTTATAACATTCACATGTGCATCATCGCACATAGAGGTCTTGGGTAATTTATATCTACCCATTCTGGAATGTTAATATCATAATCATCTTCCACGTCCTACTCCTCTATTGGTTTGTGGTACTTTGGCAATGTTGATTGGTACACAAATGGTAAGTTTGTGCATCTATTGTAATCATTCCTCTGACTATTCATAGATTCTAGACTTGGAAGAATTTCAAAGGTTTACTAATAACAATTCATCCCTTGGATTTCTCTTTTCCTGATGTTCTTAAACAACATATGGGGCTTGGAAAATGTGGATAACCCCTTATATTGGGTATACTTTAGATTTGATCCCCCTCATTAGAAAACACCTTCTATAATTAGTGCATCTCTATGGAAAAAATCATCAATCCAACAAAAAAATGACCCATGTAGAAACTTTTCAAAATAAGGTCTAGATTTTGGTCATTCAAAAGTCCATGACTATATTTTGGTTAAAGCTTTTGTAATGAAGTTCTCAAATCTATGTTTGGTTTTCTTTCATTTATCAAATATTAGTCCCTATAAAATATATTTTCAAAAAATGAGATTGAAAATTTCATGTGTATGGGAAGTGTAGATGGTTGAGATAGTCCATATGTTTTCACTTCAAAAGTTCATTACTACATAATGGGTGCACATTTATTGTGCATAAATTATATACATAGTTTTTTTTATTGAAGTTGAAAATTTTAAACCATCCCAATCATGCAAATAAACGGTTTTATGTCATGTTAATTCATTACACCTTATACTAAATTGCAATGGGACACAAAAAATGATCCACTATGGTTTACATTCACCCAAGACACCTGATGTCTTGTAGGTCATTCTTCTATTCCAAGCTTCTTGGTTCCATATTTGTCCCTGTGTTTAGTGTTTCATACACTTATTGGTCCACATCCCAATTTTTCTCAAGATTTGAATTCATGTTTTAACACTTCACTTTTTGATCCATCTGCCTCTGCAAACTTCAAGTCACCATTTGATTCATTTTTTTTTTTAATACTTCGATTCCTTTCAAATTTTAATATATTTGTTGATTTAAATCCTTACCATCATTACCACTTATATCTCTTTATTATGCTTCAAAAAAAATTTAAATTAAGATTTGCAAAAAAAATAATATATCCTTTTCTGAATTTGGAGATCTACAAAAAGTAATCTTATCAATCAATCCAAATTGCTCACAATATTGTTGTTGTTTTTGCTTTAAGGAAAAACATTTGTCCCTGAGATGGTTGCCAAATGGTAAATGTACAATCTACTAAGAATTGTTGTTTACTTACTAACAAAACGATGCAAATTGTATTTTCAAAAGCATTTACAACATGCATAATATGTGGTTTTAATTATTCTATTTGTAAACTGTATTCACACATTTTTTATTGCAATTACTGTATTTTTACTTTTCAAAATTTCCATAATTTTTAATAATCAAAATATGTGATTAGGGTTAAAATTTTATTTAGATAAACACACTAGTTTCAAAATAGTCTCATTGTTCTCTCATCGATATTCTTTTGTTTTCTTTACTCAAAATTGAATATATCAAACATCTATGTATAAAGTGTAGAAATCCAAAATGAAAAACATACAAATCTATGGTTCAAAACCCAACAGAACTTTTAAACTACTTATTGTGTTCCTATTACATCCTCTAGCAACTTTCTAAGTTTTTTTAGTGTGTAAAAACAAAATCTCCCAATCTTCATCAGTTTTTAAAATTACATCATAAGTTTTTTCCCTCCAAGAGTAATTTGAATCATCAAATTAATGAAATGTCTTCATCCTATCCAACTAGTTAACCATTTTCATCTTACCTTATTGAATCATCACCATTACCAAATCACATTCAACCTTGTTTAATATCTTCCATTCACCAAGTAACATCCATCATAATAAGGTCACGTGGGCAAGTTCAACTAATGTTATTTCATTTAAACCCATCCTTGAAAAGCCAATAGACCCCTTCACTTAATTCAATGTCCTCTTCATTGATAGTCTTAAAAGAATTAGAACCTTTAGGTTAAAAAAAATTCTCACATTCCTTAAATTATTTTTCAAAAGTTTAACAAGAGTTTCATCAATAAAAATAAGTTGTTTTAAGAATGAAATCCTTTTAAACTCTAATGTGTTCACCAAATCAATTGTGAATCTTGATTATTAAATAAGAGAAGTTGAAGTTGGAAAGGAACACCCACATATTAAAGGAGCTTGAAGGAAAAAATAAAGAATATTGGGTAGTAAGCAACATGGTAATGAGATGGATGTTCAATAAGAAGGCTAACAAAAGAATTACAAGGTATTGGAACAAACTTCATTAAACCAACAAAATCAAATTAAGGAGTTGCAAAAGGAGTTAAGTAAAGTATGATTCAATTAAACTATTGTAGTGTTTTTGAAGAAAGACAAGATAGAAGTCAAGATGCAAAGAGAGGTATTGAAATTGAAAATTGACATTAGCAAGTTGCATGGCGTTGTGGAGAAGATGAAAATGTTGGAACCCTATTATTCTTACTACCAATTACAAGAATATGAAAATTTGAAGGTGGAAAATATTACTAGAAACCTTAGGAAGCAAGCATTAGGAGTGAAGGCAAGGGAATTTGCATAATGGTCGGAGACAATGCATGATATGTTGTATGATTATTTGTCAATGTATTCAAGGCATTTAAAACATACAAAAATATGTACATGCACAAACTTAAAGCCTACCTAGTAACATCTTTAGATTTGGACTATGTACCTCCAACATTCAGTCCAAAGTTACAACCTAGAAGTCCATTAGATGATGTGGTAGGTCCAAGTGGAAATGGTCATGATCAAGAACCTAATGAAGAAGTTGAAACACCCACTTCACCAAAGAAGGAACGAGGTTATTTAGCGGAGATGCATGGAAGTGTCAAATAAACAAATGTTCAAAAGAAAATACAAACTCTTGTTATGGAACAACAAAAACTTGTTGTTATTCAATAAGAGTAATAGTTCAAGAAATCAACACAACATGTTTGAAATAGTACAAAATAGATAACAACAACCAAATGATTAGGTGCAAGGGAAAAACAACTAAACATCAATAGGTGGTTGAAGAAAAACATTAGGACATGTAATTTGTAAACCATACAACCCATCAACATTAGATATATGTAAAACAACAAAAGAAAAAACAAGTAATGGAAGAGATATTACTTAATGGAAAGGCAGTTTTACACGTTGTAGACCTTATAATAAAATATTATTATATTTACAAGGGTTTTGAGTATGGAAATCAAAGTACAAATGCTCTAATGTTAAGGGGATGCAATAGTTAGTTATCTAGGCAGTTATTGACTTATTGAATTTGAATTTTATTTTGGAGGGAAATTTTGAACATTTAAAAAAATAAATTGAACATTCACTTGTTAATGCATTTTTTTGGGGATCTTTTAAGAATTTGTAGTAAGAAATTAGATATGAAACTAAGTGAACTTGTTTTGATATTAGTGAAAATACATCTAGATGTGAGTTGCAACAATTAGTACATGCAAGAATAATATTTGCCATGATTGCCTATAGATGTTGTAACTATAATACATGTAGATATGTAGTATATTAATAAAATATTCAAGTACTTAAGAATTAAAAGTAAAAAAATAAATCAATATTTAATGTAACAATTATAAGAAACTCAAGTTCATTATAAAAATAATGTTGATCATCATTGAAGCCAACATCTAGCATACAAAATTGGAATCAAAATTGGCTAATTATTCAAGATGTACTTTTTATTAGGCTTTTCAAAACAAACTACTAGTAGTTTGAGCAATTAATCACTATCATTAATTAGGTGAATCTAATTTTTTAAATTACTTTTGAAATATATGAAAATCCAAAAATTATTTCATGTTTTGATTATTTAATGTTTTTAGGAATCTACCATTTGTAAGAGACATATTAGGCTAGCTCTAATTGGAATTGATGGCAAAAAGAAATTTGAGGTAAATTTTTTTTTGATTTGCAAGTTTGTTAAAAAAAGTTTGCAATATTTGATTCCATTAACATGAATATGACCTTAATGAATACAAATGGGAATGAATTTAAAATATAGTCAATACACCTTTGAATGTTGAAAATTTTCACTGACAACATCCATCCAAACCTTCATTTGCATGTGACACATTTGAATGTTGTACAATAACCTAACATGTCATCAATTTTCAAAGGTTTTATTATTGTGTGACCCATATCCAAAGAGCATCCATTTTTTCAAGCCTCCCATATAAAAATCACTTGGGAAACAACTTAATTTTTTGGAACTTGACCATTGCACACAAATGATAGATAAACCTTTCTTGTACATCTTGTAGTCATTTTTCCTATATAGTTTGACACATTAGCCATGAAGAAAGAAGACATTGAAATCACATTTATAAAAAAAAAGTTTTTGTTTGCACACCTCCTTGAATCTTAATGATACATTTAGATTATTTCAACCAAGTAATTCATGTCAAAGACCTATAGATGAATAAATTTTTGAATCATAAAATAAATGAAAATTTAATTACACTTGTTGCTTAATAATTGTCCTTGAAATTAAACCTTCCCATGGATGTCAATTGAAAGTTATATTCAAGGACATGAAGATGTAAATACCTTTTGGCCTTAGTTCATGGTAAAAGGTGTCAATCATTATCATTGATTATGTCAACCAATGAATCATTTACAAGTCCAAGCATGGTAAATTAGATTGCAAATGTTCATTGCAACATAAATGAAAAGTAAGTATCAAGTAGGTATTGATATATGAAAATATTATTTATTTCAAGGATCAATATGAACATTTTTTTCAACTTTACAAAATTATAAATAAAGGTTACATGTCTAAAGTAGGTTTAAGTATATTCATGTAAATTTAAACAAAGCTTACAATTTATTTTATAGCCTTCAAAGTTGAAATATTACATTTTATAAATTTGAAATAATGGGGTGTTAAAATGTACTTGTGACTTTTCATCTTTTCTAGTTCTAATTATGATAATATATGTAGCTTGTAGAGTAAAAAATAGGTTTGAAATAAATATTCAAGCTAGTTAATTTAAAACATACTTGTTACCTACTTTTATTATAGTAAAGTTTTTCAAAGTTTATACTCAACTTACCATAAACCCTATGTCCATGCATAGATATTTTCAAAATGAAACATAGAAAGCTTTCCAAACTATTTTCTTGTGTTTTTGTATAAAAGTATCATATTTCTAAATAGAATTTTAAGTAGACATATGTTTTGGTCTAATTTACCATGGTTGGACCCTTACCTTAGGATTTACAACTAATGTACATTATAAGATATATTCAACACATTGATCTTATACATTTATGATCCATTTAAATAACATCGTTCCTTGTGGAACTTGTTAGTAGAAGAAGGGATGATGTCAGAAACAATATTATCTTAAATATTTAAGAAATCATAAAGGTTTTCAAAAGCATTTAAAAGGTATATGCTTGGAAGGTTATAAAAGTTGACAAAAAATTTGAAATGTTAAGTTGGTCAAAATTTTAGAAAGTTAAGTTGATATAAAGTTTTGGGCAACCAAGTTGGCATAAAGTTTTAAAAGCTTGATGAAGTCTTAAATGTTTCCATGGAATAATTTAAATAAGAAAACTTTTGAGGTCTTTCAATCTTGTTAATATAATCAATTTTATAATTTCAAGTTTAACTTTGTACCATGTTTCAAATCTATGGATAAAGCCTTTTATTTCTTGTTCATTATCAAACACATAATCATTATCTCTTGTTAAGTCCACATAATATTTCATTGAATATTTGTTTTGTACTTAACGTATTGTAACATTTTAATTTTTAAAACTTCATTTCATTGACTGAAATGCAATAACATTGTTTCGAATAGTTCCATCATTGATGTAATTAGTCCTCTTTGTAGATCCTACTATAATTTGCTTGTTTTATATACATTGCCTTGGTATGTAAAACTTGTAAAAACAATTTTGTAATTGATTTTGGGTTTAATGGTGTAAACTTATCTTTCATAATGTTTATAACTTTCACAAAACTCTTTACACAATGATATTGTTCAATTTTTGTTTGGAATGATAGGTGTTAAGGTTTAAATTGTTCCATCACCATTAAACAAAGTGGTAAGAGGAAGTGTCATCACATGACATAATGGCAACATAGGGTTGAGTGATTAGGATTGGTTGAGAATTTGAATTCATGTTCATGGTGGGAAATCATACGGACTTATGGGAAGAGTTTTTAATTTGTGATCATTATAACATTGAGTAGTTTTCTTGAAAATGAGGAAAAGTTCATGATAGTAGCTAGAGAGGGTTTTTGATGGAGAATTTTTTTGTATTACATTGTAATTTTTTTCAATTCCATATAGTTTGAATCTATTTTTAGATTATCGCAAATGTTACATCATTGTAGAATTGGATTTTGGAAAAGATTTTGTTTGGATTTATTTTTTGCTTTCCATAGTTGGTTATCATTATAGATTCTAAAAATTTGCACAACAATATGTTGAAGCACAAAACTAAAAAATAAATTAGTGACAAAAGATAGCATTTACTAATATTCACAAAGAGGAGTCTATAAGATCTAATTCTTAAAATTAACATTGAATTATCTGGTCAACTTTAGCCATGCCATATAACATAAACATGTATTTTCAATTTTCTATTTGTGTGAACATCGTATGTTATTCAACATTGGACATAACAATGCCTTGACAATTAGTGTCAACAAGGATGCCTCCACTTTTTTTCTATCTACATATTACATTTGAATATCAAAAAAATTAATGACATAACACAAAGTTATTTTAAAATAATAACAAGTGTAAATGTCTTTTAAGATATATTTATTATGGTGAATAAATTATGCAAATAATTTTGTAGTTATTATCATATCATAAATTAACATCCAATAATTCAATAATAAAATTTGTGTGAAATTTGTTTATTCAAAAATTTATATTTCATTATTAACATATTTATGTGTGTTACATGTGTTTTCAATACATAATAATTTGTGTGCAAAACATATGAACAATGAAAAAAAATTGCTTAATTTTCATTAGTAAATCATGAAATTTAAATTTATATGACAATGATAAATAGAAGGATATAAGAATAAACTAGGTGTGAATCGGTGTAAATGTGTAAACACTTGTAAGGAATGATGTTGTCATCAAAGACAAAGAGAATTGACATTAGGTTAGACGTAGTGCAATGGGTGAATTATTTTGTGGATGATAAAATATCAACAGAAATAACATTAGGTTAGACCTAAGTGAATTGCGTTGTGGGCAACAAACAGTGTTATGAACAAGGTGTGATCAGATGAAATGTCTAAACACTTGTGAAAAATTAATGATAATTTGGATAAAATATGAAGAGAAATGACATTAGGGTACACAGTCAACGTGATGGGTAAATTGTAGAAGTGGTTGTGAGGGCACACGGTGGGTTTCGGTATTTTTCTTTTTTTTTGGCTAATTTTCACACAGCGGCAACCAAACAAATAAAATCCGGTGATAAGTGCACAAAGTGTTTTTTTGGGGGAAAAAAAGGTGCAAAAAATACCATATTTTAAGGAAAAGACTGAGACTTCATGATGTTTAGATAATGAGTTTTATTTTATTTATTTATTGATTTATTCTGTTCTAGAAAAGAAGGGGAGGGGGGGGAACTCTGCTACTTTGCAGCCAGTCTGCTTTGCTGGCTGACCGGTAGCCAACTTTGGCACATTCGTGTGGTGGACGATTGGCAGGCAGTCCACCAACTAGACAAAATTGGGGGAAAAAAGGGCGTGGTTGGCACTGGTGGTAGGTAATGATAAAAGGATGAAGAGAAATGAGAAATGACATTAGGGTAGAGTAGCAGATGGTGAATGGTGAAACGTGTAAACAGCTGTGGGGAACGGTGTTGCTTCAATAGCGACACCAGGGCTGTCTCGTTGCGTGTATTCTATCGTCGAACACCTCCTTTTGTTTCCTGCTCTTTCTGTATTACATGTGCGCCGGCTATTCGCCCTCTTTGCCGCTGCTGCTCTGGGCCTGCGCCCTCGTCTTCGTCTCGTCTGGCCTCGCTTGGCCTGCCGCTCCAATGTCCCCATTCGTTGCCCTGACGTATGTGTAGTAGTTGCACGTATTGTGTGCGCCAGTCGGCAGTAGTGCAAGTTTGTTGCTGTGTCTTGTTGTCTTTCTCTCTCTCTCTCTCTCTCTCTCTCGTTGTCTTGGGCTTTCTTCTTGCCTGCTTTTGCGTTTGCTGTTTCTATTTGTTGTTTTTGTTGTTGTTGTTCACAAACCGTAGGGAGAGATGTAAGATGTAAAGTCAGCGGAGGACCAGGACAGGGGAGGGTGCGAGGGAGCACGAATTTCTGTTAGAACAAGGATTGAAATATGCGATCGTTCAATAGATGTGCTTTTGCGGTGGACGGAAGGCAAAGGATAAAGGGAGGTGTGGTGTTTTTGGATGGAAGGCAGAGGGATTGAGTCTCACAGAGAGACAGAGACAGAGAGATGCGTGTGCGCGTGCGTGCGGGGCTTGGAATTCACTTTGCTTTGCTACTGCTCTGACCTGAGTAGCATCGTTGCTGTGATGAAGGAAGGGGAGTAGTTCAGGCAAGTACTGAAGATCAAGGCTCTTGATGAATGAGAGACGATGGATCGTCGTGGTGGCGGTGGTGTCCCAAGTGAAGGAGGACAAGTCCTCGTCGTTGTGCGCACAACTTCAAGGATCAGGGCTTGAGAACAACAACACAACTGTCGTGGTCGTGCTCCTCGTCGTGTCAGCCCTGTGGTGGTGGCGGCGGAGGTTGTTGTCGCTGCAAAAATGTGTTTCAGGCAGAAGAAGAAAAGTCAAAGATCCAAGGACGGCGCTGTTTAGTGACGACCTACAACCCCTCACAGACATCTGCGAGGAGTGGGTGTTATTGTTGAGGAGAGAGGCTAGCCGATTCCTCTTTGCCTCGTACTTCTTGTTGTTCTTCTTTTTCCGACTCGATGTTTTCTGGTCAGGATTGGCACAGGGCTGTTTTACCGGAGAGATGAAAGTAGAAAGAGATATCGTTTCCACAAATTGTAGCGCACAAGGGATGAGATGGTGCTCTCATGGTCGTCTCCAAGTGTAACAAGACTTTGGAGAAGTTGTGCGGAGGAGGAATAGCAGAACTGCGCCATCTTGGCGCTAACTTCCGGAGCTTTTTTTCTTATCAGTAAAGATTTGTCCAGAGAAGGATATGTTGTAGCCGTATTGATTTTAGCGTTGCGGGTCTTGTTGGGATCATCTTGACCAAGCTCGATTCCGTTATCTTTCGCAAAATCCAACAGGGCTAAGTAAGGAAGGGGGCGAGCGAGCGACCCACGTACCACTAAATGGGGCTTCTTGGACCAACTTCTAAAGGATCCGATGACGATTGTTCTGTGGGTGGGGGAGGAGCACGCGGTAGTAGTATCACGAGACGACCACAACAGTATGGAGCAGGAGGAGGCAACGGGACCAGTTACCTAAGCTGGGATGTTGCAGAAGATTCCAATACTAGTGCCACATTGCAGGAAAGGAAAGACAGAAACCACCATGCAAAAAAGGGATTGCTGGATTACAGTGAATGTACCAGCAAATCTCGTCTGCCAACTTCTGAGTCTACCAATATACATGAAGCAGAAGGAGGAGTCTGGGAGTACCCTTGGGGGGCCACAGCAGCATCCTTAGCCAAGGAGGGCATGCAACCCGGGGACAAGAGCTTGTTTGGAGCACAGAAATCAGCCAGTGTATCATCATCAGGCACTCCAACTGCGATAATTGTTGGCTTTGAGGCTCAGTCCTCACCTTCATCTCAAATTTCAAAATCTGATGATGGCACAGATATAGGGCTTCTTCCAGGCTCACAGGTGATTTGAATTGCAGTCCTTCATGTTGATCTGACGGTGGTGGTGCAAGAGGGCTTTTCTAGAGAGAATCTGAGATTGAATTATTCCATCTGGCATGGTGTGCTGAAAACCTTTGCAAGCAGTGACCAAAAGCATCTATAGTGTCTGCAGTATATATAGCTGATGCTTTTGACTTAGTTTGATGATGCTGGTTTTGAAGGAGGATTTTGTGCTTGACCTTTTCCAGGAGCAGCAATTCAGACCTGTCTGGCTTTCATTATGTTTGCTCTTGTTTCTGTGTTTTGAGGTTTATGTACTCAGTAAGTCTTGAGTTTGGAGCATATTCTGATTGCAGGTTGCGTTCGAGCTCAGCAGTAATTCTCTTTCAGGAAGCAATGGAGATGCAGGGGGGAGTGAGTCTGGAGGCATTATTATGTGCAAGAGACCTTCATCTCATCTGCCTGATATGCTCACCTCAGGCCAGAACAGTGGGGTATTGGAAAAGGATGATTCTGATGATCAAAATAGGAGAGGAAATTTAGAGGAAAGAGCCACTATCATGGGGCTGTTAGACTGTAGGAGAGGTATGAATCCACATTACGTGAGCAGCCCTGTCAACATCCCTCGGACACATATGAGAGACCACTCAAACCATGCTATGGCCAAACCCTTGGAAATTCAAACAGATGGGCCAGTGCTAACAAGGAGCAGGGACATGGATAGTACTTTCAGGCCGAAGAAAGCAAATTCTCGGATATTTCCAGAGAGGGAGGTGGCAGTAGAGACAGGAATTTGGCACAGTTCTGTTTCAGAAACCGTTTCAAAAGATTTCCAGTTGCCACGTCCTTGCCTTACACCAATCCTCTCTTTGTCACCCCTTCGACCTCGATGGTTGTCCCCAGCAGCCGCAAGCATTGACTTGCATGGCTCTCCTGGAAAATTTCAGCCTTGGGAGTCATCTGATTCTAACCGGTTGATGTTGCAAACAGATCATCCCCACCTCACGAGTTGGAGGTCAGATTTGTTTCCAGAAGGGGAGAAAGTGAGGGCTGAGGATGCAGTAACCAATATTGTTGTAGGTTGTTTTGAAGAGTCCGGCCCTGGCAGTCACTATGCAGTGTCAGGAACTCCACAGAAGCAACTGGGTGTGACAAGCTGGGGGTGTGAACCAATGTCTGTGCCTACTATTGGCATTAAGAGCCCCAGTGGTTCCATTGGTCTGCCCACCAGGCGTTCCTTGGTTGGCTCATTTGAAGAATCTCTATTGTCAGGGCGATTTCTGGCTGGAAAAACTTTCCAGGTTTGCACAACTTGACATGCCTTTTTGTGGAGGAAGATTTGTCATTTCTATCAATGGCTCTTTTCTGCAAGGAGTGAGTCTGAAATAGAGACAATGTTCTGGTATTTCTTTCAAGGGATCTGCTTTCTTTCACTGCCATTTATGATGAAGGTTATGGTCTGATACTTTGTGAGTGAAACTCATAAGGTTACTACTGCAACTTATTCTCATTGTGTGCATTAGAGTCTTGCCGGAACTAACACATTGGTTACCTTCAAAGTCTTAAGACTGCACTCATTCTTGTCACATTAGTTTGGGTTTTGCTGCAGCTGACAGAAAGGTTACCTTCCAAGTGTTGTCATGGACTTTCTCTGCAAATTCATAGATTTGGTTGTTTTTAAGTGACTCTGTTTATTGCCAGAAGCTCTTGCTGGGATTGGTATTCTGATCCCTGCATCAGATGAAGGTATTAGGGTTCAATCAGGAGAATTCAAGTTCTTGGTTTGATTTTGTTCTGGCATTAGGAGCCAAAAAAGCACATTGTGTGTTATTGTGGAAGATGATCTGCTTGCAGATAGCTGTTTGAGCCTGGAATGCAGTTTGGCATGGCCAGTCAAGCAGAGGATGCACTAGAAGGTCATTTCTTATTAGGGTATGGGATTATGAAGATTCTTGCACTGTCCTAAGATGGATTGGTGATTGTGGAGCAGAAATTGGATGGATTTCTTGCTTTGCTGAGTGTGACGGGTGGAAGCTGGTCACCATCAATGCGGAAACTCCCATTTTCTGTCACATGTGTGGATGGAGACAGCTCTTTGCTGTACTTTGCCTCCATTGATCTTGTTGGAAGTGCCTCAGGCGACAATGGCCTCAATAGAGCCTACAAAAGTAAAATCAGTGATCTTCACCCAGTTAAATCCCGCATCCGTATACCTGTTCAGGGCCGTGTACAACTGGTATGGATACATTTTCACTCATTCAGCTTGCTTCAGGACTCAATGTAGCCTGCAAGGATAGACAATATATTGCAGACTTTTTGATGGTTTAGGCTGTAGACTGCCTGTCTGGAAAGATAATTTTGGAGGGGATCAGAACTTTGAGGCAGGGGATTGACCGCTAAAAGTGTGAATGTAGGTGCTGAGCAATCCAGAGATGACACCTGTTCATACATTTATTTGTAGCTATGACTTAACAGACATGCCACATGGTACAAAGGTATGTTGTTTGCTTTTTGCTACCTGGGCGTCTGTTGTACTTAACCTTCTTGAAATTTGTAGATCAAGGTCCAACCCTCTTGAGATGTTTCTGCACAGGTTGCACAACCCCTCAGGCCGAGCTGTTGTGGGGCAGATATTAAATTGACATGCCTGTCTTGTTTCAGTCCTTGCATCTTTGTGGTGGTTGGTGGTCAGCATCCAAAATCCCATCAGAATGTATACTTTTGCTGTACAAATCTGTTGTACAAATGAGATGAGACAGTTTGACTGTGGATCCATGATTTGGATAAGTTGTTGCCTTTGTCAAAGTGGAAATCCAGTTGGTAGCCTATCTCAGCTGGTACTGGGATGGCAAAAATCTTGTAAACTATTCTGTCATTTTGGAAAGGTTGAGCAAAGCTTGAAGCTGTTCTAACCGATTCTGGAGCATTGCTTCATACTGATTTTGAAGGATTTCTGGAGAGTTTCCTTGAGCTTTTTGTGTGTTTGATCACTTTGAAGCATTCCTAATGCCCATGGTCATAAATTTGCAATATTATGGGAGCAAGACTGACATTGATGGATAGCATCTAACAATAACCCAGTCTCTAATTCATTATGCAAGTTGAACTCCAATTGACTGTTGAGCCTTGAACACATTACAATTGATACACCTTTGGTTTCCTGTTACTCATTCATTTGGGATTTTACTGGGAAGGCACTTGATCTCTTTATGTTGATGACTTCCACCTGGAAACATTTCATGACTGCATTGAACAAGAGGCTATTTTGCACTTGAATTTTGAGTTGCCCAACATGTAATCTGGTGATCAGAACTTGGTATTATCTTTTTGTAGGTCAAAGGTTTGTCCTGATAAATGCTGGTTGTGATGTTGTCTGAATGTTGTGTAGACATTTCTTCGGCATAAAGTTTCACTAGCATCTGGGGGGCAGTCATCAACTCCAATAAAAGATTCTGGTGGAGTGGCACTAGATTCACCAAAAAGTAGGCTGTCTGGCTCATCCTCAAATGGGGCTGGTGACATGTGCTGCTTTCCAGGCTTCAGTGGCTGTGTGGACCCAAAGGGATCTCCATTAGATATGTACAGCAGTTTTCAGCAGGAAAACTTCTCAGAGGGTAGTGGTTTGGAAGTAGACGAAAGAGCCTGTAGGAACATCAATGGTAGCTCTAGGGGTTGCAGATATACTCTTGAAGGGTGTATCTGTGAGGAACTAAGTAAAGCTGTCTGCTGTGGAAAGGTAAAGTCCAGTACAGAAATTGAAAGCAATGAAGAAAGTAGGACCTTCCCAATAAGGACTTTCAACAGCAAGGTACATGAAAGCAGTGGTGGATTGTCCAAAACTTATGGAAGTTCAGGTATGAGGTCAGGTGGACGTATGGGAAGTTTATCCAGTTTTACCCAGGAGCACAATTCATTTGCCAGTACTCCAGCCAGAAGAAACCAGGAGCTTCATGGACAGACTAGCAAGCAAGCAGGAGGAAATGGAGGTCCAGGAAGGACTGTTGGTTCCAGCAGTTACAGAAGTGGCAACAGCCAGGGGAGTCTAAAAAGTGGAGAAGGGGGTGGAAGTGTACTTCGGTATGCTCTCCATCTTCGTTTTATGTGCCCGCCTCTTAGGACTCCAGGTAAAGAGAAAGCAGCAAGTGAGCAGTCCTTCAGTGGGCAGTCTACACCTCCATGTGCAGTGAAAGCTCTGGATGCTGAAGACAGACGACGCTTTTATATCTATGGAGATCTGAGGGTGGTTTTCCCACAGCGCCAATCAGATGCCGATGAGGGCAAGGTGCACTTTCTCTACTTTATAACTTTTCCCACATGAATTGTTTGTGAAATTTCAGCAGGGTAATAACTGTGACCATGATCTCAAGCAATGTGTTGCACAATTTTTTTATCACAGCCTACTAGAACAGGTCTTGGTCATGGCCATGCCATCCTGTCTTTCCTCTGAGAAGCTTAGAAGTGTCTCCATTTACAATCAATTTGTGACCATGAGGAATAAGGAAATGTTCCATTATTCGTCTGGAAACTATGACTGCTAGGTGTAAGTTTAGGTTCTTAGAAAATATTCACTCTACTACATAAATGTACAGTGGGACTTCTTGTTCCAAAAATTGCTTGCCAGTAGTATTTCAACTACAGAGCTTGGACTCAATGGTTGATCCTGAAGTGATACACTTTTAGAGTCTGGATATAAGGGAGAGATTTTGAGCAATCAATATTTTTTGGGCCAAGAGTTTGCAGTGTACACATTGCCACTGTTTTCAGAGAGTCCCTGCTGTGGGGCAACTGAGCAGTTTGATTTGGTCATCAGCCCTATGATAAGGTGATGAATTTCGTTTGGAATAGGATACGTGTGCCTTTTTTGATGTCGAGACTTTGATAGAGGTACTTCTCTAGGTTTGTGATAATAGTGAAAACTAATCTGAGTATCAAACTGTCTGAAGCAAGTAGTGCCAACATCTTTAGATTCAATCTGCACTGAAATATTTGCCATAGAACAGCCCCAACGACTACCATCTGTGTAGACTTCTCTATGCCTCGGGATGCTTGCTTTTACAAGGTCAAGCTAAAATGAAAATGAAGCTTTTACCCTTACAAGCTGGTTGGAGCTTGGAATGAGGAGACTATTGACATTTATATCATCTTGCCTCTTGAATACTAGCTGGCAGCATGCCTTGAGTCTTCCTGTTGCTTTTGGAAATGGACAGAGTACATTTTCTGGTGCTAGGCACTGAAACTAAAGTTCAGCAAGTTAACTCTGACATCAAAAAGATTAGATAAATGCTGTCTCAATAGCATCCTTGTGTGAACCCAGTATAAAAAAATTTGAAACTGACAATCGTTCTCAACCTGCCAATTTTGAGTTTTTGCTTTACTGTGCAGCTGCAAGTGGAGAATGATTTCCCTGCGAATCCAAAGTATTTTGAGTACAACTGCTAAAAGCTTCCCAGCTGTTGTTTTAAGCATCTGCATTTCTACCTGTCTGGTATATCTATGCCCTTTGCTGTAGCAGCCTCACTGCAGGCAGCAGATTTCTGTCTGCTCATAAGTGCAGCTAGCTTGTCCAATGTGGCTCTGCACTTCCAATTAAGCTGTAAATAGGTTCTGTCATTCATAAAGCAGTATGTTCTTCAGGATTTACTTTCTTGTTTGAAAGTTTGGACTTTCAACTTCGGGGTGTACTCTATGTTGGTGTTTTTGATCTCCTTGTTCCCATGTGCATATGCCATTTCTGCAGGAATTGGTTACATCAACCATGATGCTATCAGTTGGGCCCCCTCACTTGTTGTGATCAATTTAGCACACCACCAACCTGGTCTGAGCTGTTCCCCATAAACATGAGGTTATTGACTCTGAATTTTGGATCTTATGGAGGTGGGTGTTAGTGTGTCTGAGTGAGAAATGAGTAGAAATGAGGATCATAGATTTGCAACCTAGTGGAATCAAGATGAGGTACTGACCTGATTGTGCTTGTGGTGTTACTGGTGGATGGTAAAATACTATAACCCAATGTCAACTCCTTTTCCCTGAATGTTTGTGTGGGGTGGTAACTGGATCTTTTGAAGCTCAAGGAAGGATTATGGTTTTTGCTTCTGTTGGCCATCTCTCTTTTCTCCTTTGCACCATATTTGACTTAGGTTTAACATCTCAATTTCCCTAAAGTCAAGCTGAGATTATGAGGTCATGAAGTTCAATTCATAAAACAGGGTTGGAAAAACTTGATACAACTCCTATCAAAAATCATGTTGTGTTTCCACTAGTGTTTCCCAGTTCTTCCTTTTCCTTTTTAAGAGATCCTCTGGTCCTGGTTTGACACTACCAAAATCCTGGTAGGTTTGATGGGCTTGAGCTTTGTTCTTCCTATTTCTGACCTTATGGCTCTAATTTTGGGACATTCTTTTCAAATTCAAGAACTTTCAAGTTGGTTTGAAAACCGGGTTCACTTCCATGAAAAGAATACACAAAGCTCTTGATTGTTCACTTATATTCATTTGCATGGGTGGTTGCAATTAAAATACTCACCTTATTCTCCTATTTTTCATTTCTAAGGGCGGGAATTGGGGAAAATTAGTATATGCTTGAAGTAATAAACATTACTAGAGATTCAAATAATGGGTATGGGTGGAGCTACTCTAATGAATCTAAACCTATGTTTAAGACTTTGCTGTCACCTTAATGTTTCTTTAGTGAGATTTTAAAGTAGCTTCACCCATGAATTGCACATCAAGTTTTTGATGAAAAATAATATTATTATTTTAAACTGGGGCAATAAAATGGCTTTGGGTCAATATTTGTGCACAAGATGTTATTGTTGGCAAAAGGCATCGTACAATCTAATACTTATATTGATTGGCAAAATTGATTGATTGCTCCAAATGGTTTGTTATTATTAGTCTTTGGCCTTTTGCAATCCAAGTTTCATGTTTATTGGTGAGACATCCATCAATATTTTGTTGATTGGGGGCAATGAAATCGCTTTAGGCCAACATTTGTGCAGAAGGTGTGGTTAGTCAAAGGCATTGCATAGTTTAACACCTACTATTGATTAGTCACATTGATTGATTGGTCTATATTGTTTGCTATTACTAGCAATTTAAGTTTCATGCTTATAGGTGGGGCATGGGAAACAATCAAGTGGTCATCTTGGATGTGAGATTCATCATTGGAGGCTGCAACTATTAGGCATAAGTGAAGTTACTCTACTATAAAAAGTTATATTTACTTGGGAAATGTCAAGATTTTGAACTTACCCCTTGATTTAGAGTTGAAGATGTGATATTTGTAATGTTAAAAAGCTACCCAAAAATATTTGAAATTTTTACCATGGTACTAGGGTAGGTAGAGGTTCACCCAAGTGGAATGTGAACTTGTAGTGCTTTGAAGCTCAAATGGGATCTGACTTGTCTTCATTGTTAAAATACGAGGTGATAGTTATATGTTGTAATGTTTTATTGCAATTCTTGGATATTGGTGGTGATATTCATATTGTCACAATGTAATAAGATACTAAGATACATCATGAACCATGTGAAAATGTACAAGGTTATTTTTTCTAACAACATGAACAATGTGAAATGATACAAGGTGGTTTTTGCTAGCAAAATTAAACACTCTTTTAATCAAATAAAGTGGGAAAATCTATTGGTGACATAGGATCTTACTTTGATCAAGGGGTTAATAATGGTCTTCGTCTTGACCTTAGATTTCTAAATCAAAATATAGTGGGGTAGTTAATAAAAGTAAATTTGATAAGGTTGTGCTTCTAACTTTGTAATTAGGGAATGGAAACTTTTCAAAAATAATTGCTTTGGGTCCTAGTTCTTTGTAAAGAAAAATATGAACAAATATTTGGAAGGATAAAGAGAATTGGATAAATCATTCAAAACATCATGAGCCATTACGGTCTACACTTTCATCATATGTGCCCATGGTTGTGAATGTTGGGGGAAAATTGACAACCTATGGATTGCATTTGGGTTTTAAGTTCACCCCTTAATTTTACAATTGGAATGTTATGACAATTAATCATGTTTCATGTGGCATGTGATTTGTGCAATGGATCTTTAAAACACATAAATGCACATGTGTGGCAAACAATCCACATCACCATGCATGAACCCTTTAGTCCTTTACATGCATGCATGATACATAATGAGAAATTCAAGATTGATTAGGTCAGTAGAGTCACACCTACTAACCTACTTCCAACAATTAAAACCCTAATGGGGCTTACAATTACACCAAGGGTCTTCATGTCCTTTTCATGTGGTGAAATGCAAAGCTAGAAAGATATGTTAAACATAGTCATGCCTTGATCTTTATTGACTTGAAAAACCATCCTTGATTTGTCATACCATGATTGTTCATTGACACTTGAACTTTAAGAAAATCTCTTGAACAACACCAAATTTTGACATCTATGATCTTTTTGTTTAATCCATTTGTCATTAATAAAAACTGGTTCCACAAACTTGTGGCCAAAAACCTATTAAACAAGGGGGTCAAATGTTAACTATCTTATGATTATTTGTGTGCAATAATCAATTATTCTAATAAGTGATTATCTCAAATGTTCACTTTGGTTGCATGTGATTAGATTAATTATTGAGTAACCAATGATTCAAAAGTCTTTCTTATGAACATTTTTTCACACGAAGGGGACTTTAGTGATAAATGGGAGGAGGTTCAATTTTTATTTTTCATTACCTTATAATCGAAAGCAACTTTGGAATGACAATGCATTTGAGTGCAACCCCTTGCAATCGAACCTTTCATAATAGAAATTCAAAATTGTGATCACAACTTGAGAATGAAACTATTTGCATTGCAACCTTTTGAAGGACCATGAGTTGACAAGTGTTGCAATTTGAGAATGCAACTCCTTGCATTACAATTTTCCTTGGGAACTTGAAAGTGCAACTTTTTGAATGGGTGAAGGAGTGAAGTTTACATTTTTAGTGATGTCTGATTCTAATAAAAGTGGATAAGTTATGTGCACATGTGAAGAGGTGATTCTTTTTCCATGGATTCACCATGGTTGTAAAAATCAATAGAATAACCATTAGATTAGCAACAAAATCAATTTGAATTGTTCAAAGCTTCCTTCTCAATGATCACATAATTGATGAGATAAGCAAGGCTAGGAAACATTAGCCTATTAGTTATAGGTAATAATACCTAGCATAGCCTAGTTACTACCTATAAATAATAATAGCTTGTCCTAGCTATATACTAGGTTATAGGCAATAATATTTTATTCTAGCATACCTACTACCTTTCGCTAGTATGTTAAGTTAAGTTGGGTTAGGATAGGTACAATAAACTAGGCTAGGTTAGGTAGCCTAAGGTGAATAGATTAAGCTTGGGTAGGCTAGTTGGATAAGTACCTATTACCTACCTACTTTTTTTTTACCTACGTAAGCAAGTAGTTGGGTATGGTAGGTTAGTTGGTGGCAAGGTTAAACTAGGTATGTAATATACCTAAATCTAGGAGGCTACTAGCTAAGTTATGTTAATTATGTTTAAGCTTAGTAGGTAGGAATAGGCTATACTACCTACCTAACCCACTTAAATACATAATATGTAAGTAGGTGGATAGGTAAGTTAGGGTAAGGCTAGGCATGTAAGTAGGTAGGTAGGTAGGTTTTGGCCATCTATCTACATACATATATATTACCTTCTTACAAATTTTCATAAGTAATGTACAACAAGATGTATTGAATAAATAAGTTGATAAAATTAATCGCCTTGTGAATTTGTGGTACAATTGTTAAGAACTTGGTTTATCTTTATGGAGGCAAAGGGTTCAACTCTTTATACTC
>Ga0116228_10001209_pt1 | contig 21175 bp, 12 predicted proteins | sample S1TSphfallax_2_FD_89694 | JGI IMG/M metagenome (GOLD analysis project Ga0116228, IMG submission 89694) | Host-associated microbial communities from peat moss isolated from Minnesota, USA - S1T2_Fc - Sphagnum fallax MG | ecosystem: Host-associated > Plants > Peat moss > Unclassified | place...
AAAGGAAATGAACTTTGGGTATTTTCAAATGTTGTTTTATGGTCCACCTTAACTTGCATTCACCCTTACCTATTCATGGTCACTTGGCTCCAATGTCTTATGTTGTGTTGATTAGAGTGTTTATTTTTTTAAATTTTTCTATCAAACATTGATAGGTCATTGCATTGTTGTTAGAACTTCAATTAATTGTTCAACTTTAAATGATCATTTGAGCCATGGCCATATCCAAAGCCTTCAAAATCAGGCAATTGCACTTCATATGGTGACAAATAATTTCATTGCATGAATATAAATGAACGTATTTATAATTTCACGCATTATGTTTAGTTTAGTTTGGTTTGTTATTTTTGGAATAAAATTTTGCATGCATTAACAAAAACAAATCTAAAGCAACTAGGTACAAATGACCATTTTGGAGAAAAAACATTAAAATCACCAGGTTATGATGAAATGTTTATTTGAAATCATCATACTAAAATAATAGGTACTTTAGAGGTTGCCAAAACATAATAGGACTTTTTAAATTATAGGTCCTTAGTTTTGACATGACATTATACCCAAATTTGGCTCATTTTTCTTATGGATGATTGCCACTATTGCTATGTTATAAAATTGAAAGAAAAACATTATTATGGCATAATTATCAACATATTTATGTAATCTCATAATGAAATTAATTTGACATGTTCACTATGTCAAAACATAGCACCCATGATTAGTCCTATACAATTACACATGCAATAAATAACAAAAAAATCACATAAAATGGCCCATTACGTGATGGGTGAAATTTGACCACAATAAAAAAAGACTACTAAGAAAACTATATTTTGGTGTAATGGTTTTTAATTTCAGTATTTGATTTAATTCATTTTTAGTTTCATTTAATGTAATAAATGTTTATGTTTGTGGTGAAATTTTGCCACTTGGGCATGTAATATATAGGGCATGCAAAGGGCCCAAAGGATTTTTTTGGAAAAAATTGCATGAAATTGCCATACTTTGAAGGATTTTTTTTTTCAAATCACCATATTTAAATAGTAATTTTTAACACGTCATCAAAACATAGCAAGTTTCTTAACATTTTTTACTTACTGAGCTTTTGACATGTAGCCAAATTTGGTTAAGATTTATTGTGGATAGTTGCTTACCTCACAAAATTGAAGAAAAAGACCTTCAATGCAATGTAAAAACATTATATCAAATTTAAATGTCTAATATCTCAAATTTTCAAATGTAGTTTGTAATTTTGGCAATTCAAATAAGTTTGCCATGTTTTTAATTCTAGTCATAATTTTGTAACCATGAGTATGACCACATGACTAAAAATCTTGTTGAAGGTGGTCAAACAAAGTTTTTATTTAATTTAAAGTCAATAGTTGTGAGTAAAGGGAAAATGAAATGGAAGATAGTAACCATAAACTCTTGTAAATAATTAAGCACAAAATTAACATACAAAATAAAAATAAAAACTCACTATGCTAAAACATGTCTTTTATGATGGGTCCTATTCAACTATAGTCGTTTTCTAGTTGTTTTAAAAGTTGCTTATGCCATTATAGGTGAATAAGACACATTGTAAAAAACATATTTTGGTGTGATGTTTTTTGGACTTAAAATATATGATTTTGCCCTATTATGATACATAGTTTATGTAGCCCCTACATAAGCCTATGTAGACCTTAATAGCACTCAATATTAAAGGTAATCTTTAAGTAGTTTAAGTATCCCCTAGGTAGGCCTATGTAGCCCCAAGGTAGCTTAGGTAGACTTTAGATAGTCAATGATCAGATCTTTAAGTAAACCTAAGTAGGTCTTAGGTAGGCCAATGAAACCTTAGATAGCCTTTATGTAATCTTTAGTAGCCCTTAGGCACTAGTTTAGATACATTAGGTAGCCTTTAGTTACCTTAAATACTTTAGATGGGTGTAAATAAGTTACAACATGATTATTTTAAAAAAGGATTGCATGTCCTTTTGCCCAAAAATAATTCTTTCATATGAATGAATTTTTCAACAATTTGTTTTGCAAATTGTTATAATAAATGTTTATTATTCTCCCAATACATGACATGTTTTTTGGTTTATCATTTTTGAATAAATATGAATTTTGGAAATTCTATTGGTTCCTTGTAAATTTGATGTTTTGTCTTTAAAAATGAAACAATTTCAAATCAAAACCAAAAATTCATTTTTTACATTTTCATGTTTTTTTGTATAATAAATTACAACTTTTCTTAACACATCATGTACATTATACCCTATTTATATGTGGTAAAAGACTTAAATGAAGATTTAAAATTTTGGATCAATTTTGAAAAGTTTTTTGAACTTTAAATTTTTAAAAACTCCATGATATTTTAAGGTATGAATGTTTTTTGAATGTAATTAATGGATATTTATTTTCTAATTTTTTTCCCATAAAAATGTTTTTATTATATGAGTATGTTTGATAATCCTTTGCAAAATTGATTCCTTTTAACATAATAGGTGCTACTATGAAAAATCCTATCCATTGGAAGCACATTGCCCTGCAACTAAAGCTCTAAAACAACTAAATACAATTATAATATAACTAGAACATGAAAATATGAGCAATGAATAAATAAAATGTCATGTTAAAAATTGGAATTGCAATTTAATTGCAAATGGGACATTTATAGAGTGTATGGTACACATCGTACATATAAACATAGTCAATCATGTTTAACTTTTTCGCAAGTTGCCTTTAGTTGCATGTGGCAAGTACATTACAACTTGTGTAGATGTAACACCCAACTAACAACTACATTGTAATTAGTGTACAATGTTGACACATGATCATGCTATATACATGCATTTTCACAACCCATTAGATATGACACTTCCAATTAGTTGTGAGTTTATGATCATTGATATAACTACTTGTGCCACTATGTTGCCATTATAGAAGTATTATTTTTCCATTATTTGTGACTATATTTTAATTGTTAAAAAATTAATAACTAAACAAATTCACATTTAATGATTAGTATTTAATAATAAATTCGTTTTAAGATAACTTATTAACTAGTAGTACATATTAGTTAATATGTAATTAACTTAATTACTATGAACTAATTATTTAGACTAAATAATTAACAATCAATCTAAATTAATCAATTCAAAAATTAATTTCTTAATTCAGTCAGATAATTAGCTTATAAATATTTGATTAAATATCTAATTTTCTAAATTGGATTGATTAAAAATATTTAGTTTAAATATTTATTTATGAATTCAAATATTTAGATAGTTAATTATTTGAGATTCAAATATCTAATAATGTTTTTAAAGATTCAGATAATAAATGATTACTTATCTATATTCAGATAATTTATTATTTGATAATTTATTATTTGCAGTCAAATAATTAATTATCTAAAGTAATTAACAAAAGAATTAGCTAAATTAAATAGATTAATCAAAAGAATTGACAATTTGAAAATTAATGATGCCTTCTACCCAAATTCATAATTAATCTTTAATTTTTAGCAATGAATTATTTCTCAATAATTTATTCCTTATTAACTATTAAGTAATACTTAATTTTATTAATTATTATGAATACATTTATTAGGCTGAAAAATTAATTACTAATCTGAATTAATTAGTCTAATTCAGATAATAAACGACTATTTTTGAATTCATATAACTTTTCAGTTGATTAATTAAAATAAATAATAATCTCAATTAAATATCTGAATATTAATTATTTCAATTCACTAACTAGCTAATTATTTGAATTAGTATAAATAATTCAGATAATTAATTAAAATAGATAAATACTAGATAATCCAAATAATTAATTTTGGAAATCTAAATGATTTCTGAATTTTATTTAAATTTAAATTAGTAATTATCTGATACTAACCATTTAATTACTTGAATTATATTGATTAAATTAAAAACATAATTCAATTTTCTATTTCAGATAATTATTTATTGAATTGTAGAATTTACTAAATTGAAAATGAGCACAAAGAACATGGTAATGTTTTTTTGTGGTTGCAATTCATTTTGCAACTAATGTGCAATGAAAAGATTTAACCCATATGTTTTGTCCTGGAATTTCATCTCACGAACTATTTTTAAAAGGTGTTTTTTCTTGTGTGCTCACATTAAAATACATGTGTCGATTTGGGATGAGTTCAAAAAAAACTTAACCCTAAGAATAAAACATAAAGTAAAATAAAAATATTTACATGGGTCCTCTTTAGCTTACTTACCTTCTTACCTTCTTGCCTACTTAGGTATGTAAGTAGGTATGTAGTGTAGGTGTGTCCTACCTACCAACCTACTTACTTATGCCTATGTATTGACCTACTTAGTTAATAAAAAAATTCAATTAATCAATTTTCCACATGGCAACTTTCAACCATTCCATGTGTCACATTCAAAGACCATAAAAATGAATAGTCATAATGGATGGTGAAGATTAATATTTTGGAAAAGAAAATTCACCCAAAATCCCCCATAATGCCATGTGTCAAATGTTGGGGGATCAACAAATAATAACATTAGCATGATGTTACTATTGTAGTTGTAAACTAGTTGCATCAAAATTACACAATAGTTGTTCTTACATAGTTGTAACTAAGTTGCACAACTTGCATATGTATATGGTTTCACATATGGTGAGTTGCATACATTGCAATTCATGCAACTTGTCCAATAGCACTCATGTTCTTAAAAATATGCCAAGTTGCAATGAGTTGTAAATGGTTATTACAATTAAAAAATCAAGTGGCAAGGCTAGTTGCAAATGATCGCATTTTTCATAGTGTTTTCACTTTTAAAGGTCTTAAATTGAAACTTAAATATAAAATTTCATCAAATGGACTTTTGGTTTCATTTCTGTAACATTCATATGAATGAAAAAACAACTTGCCATGATTGACATGGTTTTAAATGGAAAAACATAAAAATTTATTTTATTCTGATTATTTATTACTCATATTCCAATGCCGTTTTTGGTTCATTGGATTATGACTGCACCCAAGTAGCCTTTAAGTTGACACAAAATAAACCTTATGTACATCATAGGTAGTTTATATTGCCCTTATGGAGACCTATGTAATCATTAGGTGGCCCTTGTGTAGGTTTATGTAGTCGTTGAAAAGCCCTTAAGTAGGACCTATCACCTTTACTACCCCTAGGTAGCATTATGTAACCCTAGTTAAGTAGCCTTACCTATTATTAAATACCTAAGTAGGTAGATAATTAATTAGTCAAAGCTAGGCTAGGATAAGTAGCTAAGACACTTGGCATTGTGTGACTATCCCTAAAATAGATATAAATTTAATCACGAAGTCAAGTTCCACATAAGTTACATGGGGTCCACATCATATTCATAGTCATTCATGGTAATAGATGAAAAAATGAATTGTGATTAGTCAGGAGTTTGTGATTGTTGATATGACTTCCATGCCATTTGGGTCCTTTGTGATTAATTGTTCAATGGGACGTGTCCAAAATGACTAAAGCAATTTGTAGTCGAAAGTGTATAATTACATTTAAAACCCAATCATAATTGAGACGTTGTTTTCCAAATTTATTTTGATGTATTGAATTTAAACATTTTGAAAAAGCTTTTAAACCGATTTTTGTCTCCCTTAGAGTTATTGTCATATCATTTCAAATGACTTGAAAATGACATAGTTTTGAACAATAATTGAAATAGAACTTTACAAAATAGGAAAATTTGACATTAGTTTTGCATGGGTGTTTTTAGTCATTCCATCACCTTCTGTAACCAATCTTAATTGCTTTGTCAATCTAACTAACTAACTCATTGTTTTTGGAGGAATCACTTAGGCCACATGTGTTTCTTATTAATGTGTTATTGTACCCATATTTTAAATCCAACAACTTAAACATTTCATGCATTACATTCATTGAACATAATTTCTTGCTGATTTTTGTTATGGACCCCACCTTAACCATGTGGGATGTTTCCATTCTTAAAGTTGTGAGAAAGTCATTGATTATCCGCAACTTGAATAACTCAAATTCTTATTAATGGCCATGTTGATCAAGTTAAACATGTATTATTCACATTCAAGGGTGAAAACATGGTAGAGTAGATGATATTCACTTTTGTCATGCATATAAAAACATGCAAGGAGCACAAAAATGAGTGCAAGTATGACGAAATATCATCCATGTTTTTTATTGAAAGTATGATGCTCTTTTTGCCAAAAAGAAAAAAGGAAAAACATCAAAAACATATTCATTTAACAAGGGGGGGAAGTTGGATTTGGGGTATTGTAAACACAAAATATTCTAAAACTTAGGATGAAAACACACTACGGTGACTCCTTTTAGGATGTCACATTGTATTATTTTGTTGAGGTGTGCATGTTTGAGTGTATCCCACTTCAAACTTTTGAAAGAATTTCATAATATTTTTACATATTATGTTAGAATATAACCTAAAAAAAATATTTAAAAAAATTATTTCATTTCATTTTACAAAGTGGGAGACTGAAGTATACTTGTGGAAACAAATGTAGTGTATGTGTGTACCCAAAAATAGAAATATACTCCAAAACTAATTTTAATGATTTTTATTTTTTATGAAAGTTGAAAGTATATTGAACCATGTCATTTCATATAGTTTGAACCATGTTTGATACCATGTGACTAATTTCAAAATTTTCATCCCAAGAAAATAAAAAATTTCAACAAATTTGTAATAAATATGTGGTAAATTAAAAATTTGACAAGTAATTATATTCACATGAAAGATAACAAGCATAGTTAGATAGGCCATTTTTTAAATTTCATTAAAATTGATGATTTTAATGACTAATGAAACCTTGAAGTTAGTGTAATCAAAATGAAATAGTGACTGTGTTATACCAATGTATATTATAAATATACTCACATGGATCTTTCAATATAAATAATGAAATTTATTATTATGTTGAATAAAATATTACATACCATTAGTTTTGTGAAAATAATAATTGTAGGGCCTAGAAACAAAAATTGATAACCAAAATTAAATGTATCATACTTTTGGAACATTTATCTATATGTACTATAGTGCTAGACTTAAAAGTGCCCCCCAAAGCAAGTTGCCATAATGTGTTTTCACCCCTTATTTCTTTTTTACTTTCCATGTAGTTCACAATAGTTGGGTTAAAACATCATTAATTGACTCACTTTTGACATTAAAAATATTCCACATCTTAATTTAATTACAATTCCTACAATTATAATAATTATGAAACAATATATATTATAATTACCCTCTATGTTTTTAATCAAAAAAATTTGTATACCACCTTTTAGATATTACTAAACATGTTTTTTGTCCAAAACTTCATGTGATATTTCAGTGGAAAATGATTTACAAATGATAAAACATTACAAAAGTCATGGCATTTAGAAAAAAAAATGTATTGGAAAAATTTCACTGGATTTTATTTTTAAATTTCTCATTTTCTCATACTTTCTGAATCCACATTTTTCATTGTATTTGTGTGGCAAACATAGTGGGGTCCAACCATGCTAATAGGAGCCACACCCACATTCCATTAAACCTATGTTTTTTAATTGTTTTTTTCAAGAATAATTTTGAAATCTTTTTAAAACATCATTTAAATTTTAAAAAAAATCCTGAAAGTTTTGTTAATATTAATATGTTAAAGATAATATTAAATATTTGCCAAAATGATCTCATTAAAAAAAATTCAAATTGTGCTTTATGTGTTTTTACCGTTTAATTACCATTTAAAAACATTGGTTACAAACATAAATTTTTTTTAATGTAATTTCTATTCATTAAATCAATTCAATTTTTTTGGGATATGTGTACCAATAGTATTGAAAATAAAATTACATAAAAATTAAGTCCATTTGTAGATTTTTATTTATCTTTTTACAATTTGAAATAGAAAAAATTAAACAGTGATTATGACTTCTAATGGTACCTATTAATGTGATTGTAGTTACTGTCATCATTTTGCTAGCAAAAAAATTGTCTTTTGCACACTTGTCTTGTGTCAATAAAAAATGTCATATGCAATTATGATTGGTTGAAAATGACATTTTAATGAAATTTTTTAAAGTACACATTTATATAATAATATAATGCAACATTTTTTGGGTTATAAATTAAGAAAAATCATTTTATAAATCATAATTTACAAAAAAATTACCGAAAACAATAATTTTAAGAACTCAATCCTTGGGGCAAGTGTTTCTTATATATTAGCCAATTTGGACCCATAACAATCTTATGATAAATTTTGTTGCTATTTTCAATATACTTAATGATCACAAGTAGACAAGATAATTTTTGTGTTTACTTTATTGTGCTAACACAGACACCTTGAACGCTTTCCAAATTGCATCTAGGTCAAGTAAAGTTCCATTCCACAAGTGGACATCCATGAACCATATGGAATACATATAATTGTCCAAATGTTCCATTTCTTATCATTCATGTTTTCTGAATTTCTATGGTAGTAATGGAGGAATTTTCATGTTTGATGTCAGACTCTTCATGCACCCAAGATGACCTTTACTGAAGACAATAATAACAAACTTAATGCTACAATGGAGATTTAATCATAGAAACAGATCCTATATGTATGGGGGAAAGAAAGAGGTATGACAGATAGCCCAATCTGCACAACATTACAAGCTACCTTTTAGCTTGGTTGAGCAATAGAAAGAAGCTCAAGAGGCAAGCGGTGAGTCTGCAAAATTAGTTTATTTTCAAACTAGCTACCCATTAGTGTGGCCCTTGTTTGGTTGACCCCAATGGAAAGGCATGATGAATGAGAAAAGGAAAGAACCTGGTTCATGAATCTACGGGGGAGAAACACTATATGTCAACAAGCATTTTCTCCATAGAGCAAAAAACTTAAAACCACAACGGCAGGCATTGAAAGTAATATAAAAAGTTTAATGCAATGCTTATACAAAAGAAGTGTCATGATTTAACGCTGAATTGCCAAAGGCTTGGTAGCCCATAAATTGTGGAAATGTGGTGAGCATGGGCACCTTCCTATGCATGAAGAACAACGATATACTTTATTGAAACGTCTATTCAGTTGACAACACGTGTCCTTCGTTTCAACACTTCAACACTTTTCTACACCATCTTGTGCTCCCTTCCCAAATACTTTTTCCACATGAAGGTTTTTGCAAAATTCGTAGGAAGACCATGGGTAAAGAAACTTGATTGGGACGGAATACGGACACTTTGCACACGTGCACACATCTGAGTGGCTGAATCGACCCTATCTCGCCTAATAAGATGCACAATCCGTAGTTGGTCGACGACAATAGGGCCGGTAAATAGTAAAAGAAACTTTGTTGCCAATTCTTTATGTTTTTATGTGAAGTGGACCACGTGTGCAGCCCGGATACACCTCCTTGTTCCAGCAAGCCGCTAAACACTGGAACGTAACGTCCTGCTTTGTTCCCTCTCTTAGTTCAGAGGGTATACACGAGGGTGTGTGCGAGGAAGCACTAAAGATCCAAAAGAGGAGGAGGGTCCCAAGGGAGTGTGTGTGTTTCAGAGGCAACGAGAAAGAGAGAGAGAGAGAGAGGTGCAAATGGGGGAGGGTCCCATGTAATTTTCGAGTCTCTACCACACCCCCACGAAAATGCTTAAATAATTAAAGAAAGAGAGAGAGAGAGAGAGGTGCCATGTGGTCTAGTTGGAACCGTTGAAGCATGCAAAGCTCCGGATCGTTTGTGAGTCACTATTTATAGTCTTGCGCTCGCACTCCTCCCCATCATCCTCATCGTATTCCTGTTTCCCCCCTCTTTCCAAATTCACAGCAACTCGCATTCCAGAAATTGATGGACCTAGTTCTTATCTCTCATGAGCTATCCGCCACCTTTCACAGTCCTACAGTGATTTAGTCAATTGATCTCAGCTAGACATAGATCTTTGATGTAATTTAGCTGGTGATTCAATTGTGCTTCAAGACTAGAATGTTAGTCTGGGTAGTGTGGGTAGTTGCCCGTTAGTTGATTTAGTTGTCTTATTGGTTTTGTTCTATTGATTGTCATCGCTCGAATCGGAGATTTATTTTCGAGGCAGCTGTTTGCTTCGCTCCCTCAATGGCTTCCAGCACCAGGGGAAGGGTGGGTTTTTCCCCAACGTGTTGGATGCCTCTGGGGGAACGGAAGAAACATCTGCTCTCTCTTAAGCGCCTGTTACTGCTTTTCTCATGACGCCAGCTGCATCGACTGTCGCTCATCAGCTGCTTCGTCGACGAATGTCCTGATTTGTAGCCACTAATTCTTGCTCCTGCACTCCAATTTTTTAATCCTTGATTGCCTGATGAACTTCATTAGTGATCTCCTGTTGGATTTTGATTTCGTCTTCTTGTTTGGTAGTTTTTGCAACCATGTGAAAGCTGCGCAAGGTATCCGTTTGATAGAACCTGGTTTGACGTTACAATAGTTATGAACAAGGTCTCCACGTTTGGCTTGATTTATCAATATATAGGCTTATGAACAAATGACAAAATAACTCTCAGTATTTTCTCCACGAACTTTTCACTCGCATTCCCCCAACTCGATAACCCTGATTGAAAATTTCGCTAAAATTTCGTGAGTACCGAGATTTGGAGAGGACATTCTTCGACTGAAGTACTGAGTCAGGCCAGTAGAGGGACATGAGCTGGCACACGGTAGAATGTTTGTGGTTGCATAATTTGAACCTAAGCCTGTCGAAAAATCATTCTTTATGGATCTTTTAAAAAGGGCATCATGACTGAGCTTCGCCAAGCAATCAGTCATTTCTTCCACTAGGCTCAAGTTCTCCCTATCTTCCTCTCGCAACTGATCCCGTTCTGACGTGGCGTCAGTTATCAAGTTCTGAATTCAAATGTTTCTTAGATGGTGAGTGCATGACCATTTAACTTTCAGTGACTTGTGGGTCATGACTCATGACGCTGTCTATTGTCTCCCAAAGATGCTAACATAATCTGCGACACCTTATCAGGGTGGTGGGGCCTGAGTGGCCCGGGTGCGGGGTTAGTTCTTAACTTCTGGGGTGGGACAGAGAAGCCTTGCAATCGGAGTCCCACCACACTGCATTTCAATCGGAGTTCCACCAGTGGCGGAAGAGGTCCAAGAAAGACTCCACGTACTCAGGTTCCAACAACGGTCGATACCACATGATTTTCTGCAGCGAATGAACCCCGTCCAGTATATTATCCAACTGCTTGATGTTCGCATTCAAGATAATTGAAGACAACGCCCGCCGTAGATTCATAATTCATTTTCTACCGAGTCTCAGTAAACAAGTTCGCTTTGGTGCATAATTCGGGGTATTAAAGTGTCCGATAGATTCTTGATTCAGATTTCTATAGTGTTGATGAAACGAACTGGGTGACTAGTTAGTACTCAGGATCGCAAAAGTGCGCCAAAAGCAAAGTTGCGGAAGAGCTCATGAGGAGGGGATGACTCGGCGCAGTTTAATGTCATGCAATCCACTGTGAACACAAAATGCTGTGTACTGTTCTGTACTGTTCTATAGCTCTAATTAAGTGTTTTTAACTTACACGCCGAGCAAGTAAAATACAGCGGACTCAGCTGCAATTTGTAGCCAAGAGAGTATGCCACTCAAGAATTCGTAATTTCCAGAATCATGCGAATTACTTCTGAGGAAACAAACACATGTTAGTTTGAATCCCACTCGAAGTAACTTCCAGCATGCACAATCCAGATTTGCAAAGCTTATCTGGATCGTGTACGCACAATATTTCTGAGACATACATGGAGACAGAAATGTAAAAAAGATTTCATACATTTCTTTGCAATAAATTTCTTACATTATGTTTCTTACATAGAGACAGAAATGTAAAAAAAAAATATCATAAATTTCTTTACAGTCTGGCTGGGACTGAAAAATCCAGATATTGCAAAGTAGAAAAGCAAGGCAAAGGATTTTGTGTACACACACTGAGAGCGCAATCCGCACATACCTAGGTATGTACACACTTTTGTCGTGCCGAAATTGTGGAGAATTGCCTCTAACTATACCAATCGGGGCAAAGCACACTAGAGGTCTGCAATTGGTTCATCAGATTTGTCAACACTTAAAGTTTTGTCTTTTTTTCTAGTACTGCTTTTCCTGAAAACCAGGACTACAAAGGCGATAACTGGAAAACCTCCGCAGAAATATCTGAAAAATAGTGGAACCCACAACCCATGCAAACCTGTGAAACTTTTCTTAAATTTAGAAGCCAACCAATACACCAGAGTAGAATTGGAAGGTGGACCTAAAGTTCTGGTGACTCTATCGACATCAGTTAAGAGATCACTGGTGAGTGTGGGCGGTAGATCTACTGCAGTGGTTTTTTGTTCCACACATTTTGTCATTTTTTCGAAAAAAAAGTGGGGAAACTTTTGGAGAAAATGCGTTTCTTCAAGTGTGAACTTCGACTAATTTTTCTAGATTTTTGGGAAAATTCGCCAAATTGTTTTATGCCACAGAATTGAAAGAAAAAGCCCTGGTCTATACTGTACAGGGAGGAAAGGTCGGGCAAGAACCAGCCCCATGAGCACACCTCCATTAGAAGAGGCCAACAATATTTGAAGTTCAGGTGGACTGGAGCATAAAGTCTATTCTTAACTTCATCTACAATGGGTACAGATGTGGGGGCCATTGCATTGGTCACAGACTAAACGTGTTATACAGTGTGTATGCGTGTCGAATAGTTTTCCCACCTTAGGTAGCCAGCAAGTTTTCTTCTAACCTCCTTTTTGTAAATTTCGGAAAACGCCTTCCAGAGATATCTTGATCATGGAACCTTATCTAGATAGGTAGAATGAATGGATGGATACAACGTTGAAACCAATGTTACGTAGTGGGTCTTTGATTTTGTTAATAACCACGAGTTACAGCTTCAAAGGACTATGGGCTCTGAGTTGTTGAAAATCTCATAATAGTTTAGAGCAACCTTGAACATTCCGGTTATTTTGAAACTCTCCAAAAACCAGCAGTTTTCATAAAAGAATTGGATGAACTCTTGAAGATCTCACATATGTATACCTATCAATAAAATCAGTTTGACATTTAAAAAGTGTTCCACTTGCTGCTTTGAGTAAAATTGTTTTGCAAACTTGGTTTTCTATTTTGGAGAATTTTCTGGCTAAATACGTAAAACTTTAGTTTATGGCATATATTTTGTAACAATATTAATGATAATTGTGTATACATACATACATATTATATATGTACATATACAACTTGCTCTGACAATATTGATGATACAATTATGAACACAATTATGAGTTCACAACCAGGAAACGCATAGGGAAGAGACACAAAATGTAAATTTGTCTCTATCTACGTCCAACCTAAGCATTGGAGAAACTTGCGTGGTGGAACTTTCACATCATGGAATCTTATCCTGAAATCCTTTTAAAATGGCATCAAGAAGATTTCATCCCTTTTTATGTAGGCCTTTGTTAATATTCCATGAAACTAGTTGCAAAATGTTGACCAATCACAAGGCAAAAAACATTGGAAAAGAGTTCCAAAAGGATGTTGGATGTTTGGACTTCCAACATTCCATCTTTTGCAAAATGGATCATTGCACAACTTTGAATTTACTATTATTTGAAACAATATATTTGATGATAGGATTTGATGTTTTAGGTCAGGCTTGTTGATGTACATAGATTTTTGGAGGAACAATTTTTTTTCCAATAGTGCAGGTACTCAATGCACACAACCTCAAGAAAATTTGGAACCAAAATTGGGTTGTTAAATGGTATCAATCTACAGTATGTTTTCTATGTCTTGAAAAGTACACAAAGATCTATTGCAATGTATTTAAGATCATGCAAATGATCAACCAAGTCCAACATATCCAATTTAAGCTTTCACATATTATATAGGAACATTTTAAGGATGCTTTTCAGTTTAAATTTTATATTAGAAGATTATTGTAATCATGTAGAATTTGAAATTTCAATTGGATTAAAAATATATATATAAATAAATATCTCAAATGAGTGGTCAAGAAAAAAAGTTTCAAGAAAATAACATTTGAAATTCTTTTGTTCTACAACACAAAAAGAACTTTATTTTTTATTTTTTCAGAAGAGGTGAAAGCACACTATGATGACCTCTTTTGGGGCATTTTGGGTTTAGTATTCTAATATATATAATATAATCATTTCAATGTGTGATACATTTAATTTTGAGTATCAATTTTAATTTTTGGGATTACAATGATTATTTATACAAAATTAATGTTATGTAATATTATTATAAAAATAATAATAAAATTCATTATCTATATTGAAATATTCATGAATATATTTATAATATACGTTAGTATAATAGGGTCACTGTCTAGTTTTCACTACACTAATTTTAAGTTTCAATTAGTTATTAAAATAAACATTTAATGAAAATTGTAAAAATAGCCCATCTAACTATGCTTGTTATTTTGAGTGTGAATCTGATTATTTGAAAAAAAATCAATTTATCACATATTTATCATATTTTTATTGAAAATATTCAAAATCATTTTTTGAAATGAAAAATTTCAAATTAGTCATATGATATCCAAACATAGTTCAAACTACATGAAATGACATGGTTCAATCTACTTTCAACTTTCATAAAGATTAAAAATTATTTAAATTATTTTTAGAATATATTTGTGTTTTTGAATGCATAAATACGTTACATTTTTTTCACAAATATATTACAATCTTTCACTTTATAAAATGAAATGAAATAATTTCTTTTCGAATATCTTGCTTAGGTTATATTCTTACATAATATGCAAAAATATTGTGAAAGTTTTTCAAAAGGTTGAAGTGGGATACATTCAAACATGCACACCCTTAGAAAGTAATACAATATGACATCCCAAAGGGGGTCACCATAATGTGCTTTTGCCTAGAGTTTCAAATACTCCTATTTTTTATTTGTTTCAAAAATAATGGATTGAAGCAATCACAAGTTTTTGAGCAATATTTGAAGCTTAGGATTCAGAGGTGGTGAAAAGCCATCACAATCATGTTTATAAATTTGTAATAATTTTCATTATTTTGTTTTGATAAAAAATTTGGTTATACTCTAATGACTATAGTTGATGAACATTGTTTTTTTTACAATGGTGCTACTTGACACTTAATAATAAAAGGTTAAGAATCTTAAAAACACATATCAAAAACATGTAAAAACACAAATATCTTACTTGTGTAGCCCATATATATATTTACACTATTTGCATATTATATACATAGGTGTGAAACAAAAAACCCATATTGTATAAATCAGTAATGAAATTCAGAATTAAAAAGAATTAAATTTTTATCATTAAATTAAACTTTAAATTACAAAATAAACTATCTTCATTCTTGACAAAATCATTAACTTCTTTTTCTTGACCATGAGACAAACATGTTTTTAAAACAGGGACATATTGACTATTAGGCAGAGCTTGCTAGTACTATTGTCTTGCAATCCTGACTGTTTGCATGAGTAATGATAACCTGCCTTCGTATCATAACAAATCCTTCCCCACTGTCATGTGTTGCCTATCCCACAATTGTCATATGCCAGACATTACACAATGTCAAATTGAACACAAACCCACAATTTTGAGCTTGACTTACAAGTTCTTGATTTCAAATATATGCAACTGCCATCAGGCTTGTCATAAATGCAAATTGAAGTTTTAAAATGGAACAGCTACTAACTTTCATGCTGGAATTAGAATACAGTCCATTAATGCTATAGACCAAGGCTCTTCTGCTGGTGATGGCTTGGCCTATTAGTACTTCATCACGTGGCTCTGCTAAAGAATGTTGTGTTCTCCAATTCAAAATCACTATGGCAAAACATCATCAAACATAACAGAACACACCATCAACTAGTAAGCTGAAGACCAAAAGATGCAAAAGTGACCACAAAATTGACGAAGCTAAATTTTCTCGGATGCACGGTCTTAAAGACTTTATAAATACCCAGCACATGCACAATGAAAAATAGTTCCTCAAATTCGTCAGGTTTACATCCCTAGGTCACATAAAACAGCATAAGCAATCTGTTACACATGCACAAATTGTCCGTGTGTTAATTCTACTTGTAAATCACAACATTCATTCAAACAACCTCCATCCCACACAACGCCCAAATCACTTACTGGTTCTAGAATAAAAGACACATGACTAAATCATGTTGACTCAGCCTGCACCTATTGTCACCAATGCAAATATTATGGTCAAAGCATACAACCAACTCCTTGGTGCTACTTGTTCATCAAAACACAGCAAAACTCTTTTTTCTAAGCCCTGTTCACTGGCTTCTAAAGGGATGCACTATGTCCACAATACCCAATTCAAACTCAACTACTAAAGATTACTCAATCTATTGTAGACTCTAAAGTAACTGTGACTCAGGAATCTTGGTCATACCATTCTAACACCAGACATAAGGCTTACACATCAAGTTTCATGTTTCATGCTAAACAATCACACTCAATTTTGAGTATTCAGACAATAGAATAATTGTTCTGCATATGCACAGCAGTTCACATCATATTCACAATTGCTGCAAACTCAACCCTCACATAGATTCAAGAATCAAAATCCAGATTTACAGTCAAGAGTACATGCCTCTGTGTACAACCCAAATCTTTCTTTGACCAATAAAGAATCACACACACTGTGCAGAACTGGATATCAGTACAGTTTGGGTTCAATTCCATTCATGTAAATCAGAGTGCAACTTACTGATGATTGACAAACCTTGTTCTATGCAGCAAGTTCAATGAATCACATCCTTGAGGGCTAATCCTGTAACTCCTAATTAACCATAGTGTGGCTGCCAAAGAAGATGGTGTTCAGATCCCCATATTGGGACCACATCAAGGAGCTAGTTCTGTTCTAGAATTAGATAAATTGATACAGAGCAGTCCCATATTATCTATTCATGACTTTAGCTTGTGTTGTTACCAACTTTTTGGTGAGATAATAAACACTGTAGATTCACAATGCAACCCTACCAGACCCACTTGCACCTCTACTGGGTGAGCAAATGCAATTCCAGATGTCCAGCCAAATAACATTGAACTTGCGTTATGAGGGAATGCAGTCTCTGGGCCAACAATTTGATGGCAGCTTGAACATCACAAATGCTGCTGATTTCAGTCCCAGACTACTGGTATCCTCTATCTACTCGGTGCGTGAGTTACTGATCAAAAGATCTTTTGCTGTAGCAGTCCTGTCCCAGTTGGCATATACACACCTATGAGCCTAATTGACCACAGAGCCCATGACTGAATAACTTCTATCTGTAAGCATCCTTTCCCTTTAGATGAGCAGCTGAAGATCACAAAGAGGAAAAACACCTGACAAGTCAGATCAGATCACTCTTCTACAGCCAAGGCTCAAATCATTGCTATGTCTTGGATACCAACACAAAATTCAGCAGATCTCTTGCACAAGATCAATGTTATGAATCCACTTTACTGATGATACTAAGTTCCTTCTCACACAGCTATTTCCCAAAAACTCAGACCTCCTTCAGAACCTTACATAGTCCTCAAAGATCAAAACAGAGTTGACAGACTCAACTCTTCACCTTGATCTCTCCGACATAGCTAGACACAATCTCTGCTCTCCCTCCTCCTAAGTTACATACTTACTGCCTTCTGGCAGTCCTCCACACCCACCAAAAAATTCACCTAGCCACCATATTAACAACCTTTGTAACATTCCAGCAGGAGCCATAATTAGCACAGAACATACCTTTAAAAAAAATTCAGCAACTCAAAATTTGCACTCAATAAGTATTCTATGGCGGTAATTAAAATGGTTCAGCATCTAGAAGGATCCAGAAAGGAAAGAGATTCTCATCCCTTGTAGGCTGGTCAGTATCAAAAATTGAAAATCAACTACATCCATGTCTTTCTTTCACAGTGTTTCATTGCACTTGTGATCCTTTCTTTGGCAGGTGTATGAATGGAGGAGCAGGCACTACTCATTTGCAGCTTCCTGTATCCCCATAATTCTCTCTCAAACTTTGGACATATAAAGTATGTGATTAGCCATCAGAAAACACCAAGATCAAGAGGTGCCTGCATCTCAAACTGCTGCATACAGTACCTCTGGCATGAAAACTTCAAATCAAAAGTTTTAGCAGAAAACATATAGTGGTAAAGAGGGCTACCATCTTTATCATGGTTAATTACTGCAATGCAGCAAAGAGATATGCCTTAAGTACATCTTCAATTGGGAAATGATGTGTCATGTCAACTTAAGGCCCAAAGGCTTCAGTCTGGTGAAATTGACAAGAGGCAACCTGACTCTTGCTCAGGACTGCAGCAAGTCTGCTCCAAAGATGCTATGTTGGTCATTGGCAATCTGGACACTCCCCGCAGTTGCAAACAGGTCTGCTGTGACATGAGAGTAAATTGCACCAGTAAAATGATTGAAAAACAGCAAATGAAAAATTGAACACTATTCACATGTTCAGGTCAAGCAGAATGTTGTCTACAGAGCCAACATGTGGCTTGCCAGTTGACACATGCTTTACTGCTGAGGATCTCTTCAAATGTCTCATTACTTGGAGTCTGCTGGAGAGCTATAGACTGCATATGTCCTGGACATATGTAATCTCTGTCTCCAGGACAGGTTTTCACAGGTACATGACATGTAGGTGTATAACTTTGACCTTGCATTACTTTTGTAGGTGTTATAACATACACACTGGAGTATCAAGGTCCTCCAAATCATAATAGACTACAAACCTTGCTTTAAATTTGAGAAAGCACAAACATTAGCTCTAGCTCAAAAAAAAACAGACAGAAATTTCAGGGCTTTTCATGTTTTTATTTGTCATCTCATGCCTCTGATGCACACTATACTTCGGATTTTGTAATGGCAGTGCTGTCATGGGATGGCAAGCCTGCTTCCTCGATTGCTGAAGCTGAATAACATGCACAGGTGGAAGTAGCCTGGTGATTTTCCATCAAGAAAATTTGGAATCAGTTGCTGTGATCTCCCAAGAGGTTGAGAACCAAAGAATGAAGAAATTGGTTTGAACCGTGAAAAGGGCCAATAGACCAGGGAGACAAGAAACTAGTGATTAGGGTGTGTCTCTAATGTGCATCTAATGGCATTAAGAGGTCGAAGACTATTTCGGAGAGGAAGGAGAACAGTGCAGCTTCAAAAAAGTTCAGACTCAGAAAAGAGCAGATCAAAGACGGAAACTTGCATTTGCAAAGGGAATAAATGTCTCCTAGCATCTGAGAATGAGATTATTTCAGAAATCGCACAAATTATCTTCTGGTGCGAGCGAACTTGGGTCTATTGGCTTTCCTTTCCATTTTCTCCATCTTCTTTCTCTCTTTCTCGTCCATCGGGACATCGTCCTTGGCCCTTTGAAAGAAGAAAGGGTAGAGAAGGAGCTCCCACAACTTGTAAAATGCAAAAATGGGTATCACAAGATACGTAAACCAAAACTTGTCAGATAAAATGGACGCAATCTGCACAAATGCGGTGATATACAGAATGTCGTGAAGATAACTACACAGCCCGCCCGTACTCATATCGAAACCACCATCTGTGAGCTCCCCCGTGATCGTATCATACGACGGCTTGGCCATCGCCGCCAGCTGATCGTACACGAGTTTGTATGCTGCGGACGTGACACACAATCCCAATCCATGCTTCCACGAGACACTTCGGTACCTCACTCCCAGCCTCAGCACCACGTAGATTGCGTTGCAGATGAGAATAAGGTTCCACAGCATGCGTATGTGCTTCTCGTTCTCTTCCTTGCGCTTCTTTGCACCCTGGTTCGCCATCACTCCACGCTTCCTGTTGTGCCTTTCCTCCTTGTGCTGGAGCTCGCTCGCCCTTTGCAATGGCGGAATTTAGGGTTTGGAGCTCTAGGGTTTCCAACGCTCTCTGTTTTCTGTTATGCCAGGCGCCACATGTTGATACGTGGACTTTTTCTAAAATAATTTCGATTTTGTGAACACGAGTCCAATAGCCCAAGTCATTGTGATTAAAAATTATGATTCAAATAAATTATGTTGGGATGTTAAATGTCCTGCAAAACCTGGAACCAGCCAAGATTGATAGGTAGGCCAATTCTCCTTGTTCGTCCAAACTGCTTAACTTATATCATTTGCTTTTTAAATGGTCGGGTGTGGGGTTGGTTACCTTAAGACTTCCACCCTTTGCAGATTCAAAGGACCTCTATTCCCAATTTCTCATCTGTCACGTAAAGTTAACTAACTGTATGGGATGGTCAGTTTCGGTGAGCAAGTGTTGAAATCAATTAATTTAAAGTTATGAGGCCATTTCCATTTGAAGTTAAAGTTTTTAGGGTTGGCCACATGAGATTCTCAAAAACTTTGACTGTAGTTTATTATCTGTCTTTTGTCCATTATTTTTTCATAGTATAATTATTTCATAAAATATTTTGAAATTATTCAAGAGTGGAGCAGCTATGACTATAAAATTAAAGCAAATTTAAGTTAATTTAAGTTAGGGAATGCTTTTGTTCGACCCTACCCCTCACCCACACAAGCACTCTTGCTGAACTCATGCAGATTACGAACACGGTCGCCTTGGCCAAATTTGTGGCATGCTGCCAATACCAGAGGACAATCTGTCCTCCATCATCTACATTTCGTCTAATGGACTCTCTGGTCCCAAACGGACGTAAAATTATAATCAGTAAACAGTGTCTCCAATGCTTTTTAGTTATTGAGATTCTTTTCTCCTCCTATGAAAGGTGAGTCATAGCTGAACAATGATGTTCTATGCATTTGCAAGGTTGCAAGAGATGAAGCAATTTCTCTTGTGAAGGATGACTTGAACCTTTTTTGTATCACAATCTTCATTGAACCTTCTTTGTAACACCATTGGAGCAAGTGAACCTTTCCAAAAAGGTGTTCACCTGCTCCAATTTGAAACTTTTAGAATAACCATCTATATGGATTAAAGATATATATACAATTCATCAAAATTCTCAAAATTCTTCATTAGATTTTTTAATTCATTTCTGCCAAATCTGACAACGAGGTAGGGTAGTCAAACTGTGATCTTCATTTTGGCATGTAGTAGTTGGGTTTTGGAACGACCTAATTAAAATAGGACGAACATCCTTCCTGTCTTCATTTCTTTGTTCCTTTTTG